>MDTD01075311.1_pt1 | contig 34615 bp, 51 predicted proteins | sample 811221 | NCBI WGS metagenome assembly MDTD01 (sample SAMN05326646, study PRJNA326480) | marine metagenome | isolation source: seawater | place: Pacific Ocean: South West | collected 2011
TGCAACACTACCAAAAAAATCTAAGAATGGCAAAGAAGTTTCTATGACATTCGAAGTACCTGGCATCTATTACTACTGGTGCACACCACATAAAGGCATGGGCATGATTGGACTTGTCGTTGTTGGGGGTGATACCAGCAATAAGGATGATATTGCTAAAGCAAAAGCAATTGGTAAATCGAAAAAGAAGCTAAAAGCATTACTTGGAGATCTCTAATGTGGCCTTACACTGAAGAAGAGAATGACGTAATTTCACGTCGCAAATGACAAAAAAGAGCGGTTTGCGCCGCTCTTTTTCCTTTACAATCGCACAAAAGTGTGTTATAATATACTTACATTATGAGAGGTTTGTGATTTGAAATTCTATACTTGTATCAATCGGTTTGGTAATGTCTTACTCTATCGTGGCTATGACAATGGTCAACCAGTCATGCGTAAGATCAAGTACGAACCGACACTATATCATGATGCCAGTCGTGTAACTGGCTATACTTCACTCGATGGCAAGCACATCGAGCCAACGTTGTACGAATCTATGCGGGCTGCCCGTGACCACATCCAATCTATGGAAGGTGTAGACTCATTCAACATCTATGGTAACTCAAACTTTACTAATCAATACATTGCTGAAACTTGGCCAGACGAAATCGAGTTTGACCGAGATCGTATCAATATCACTACAATTGATATTGAGGTTCAGTCTGACCAAGGCTTCCCTGAGCCTGACGATGCTAACTTCCCTATTATCTCTATTGCATGCAAAAACAATATTGACAATACGTATTTCGTATGGGGCATGGAAGACTATGACGTATCTTCCAGTGTTATGCAAGATCACCAAGTGGTCTATCGTAAAATGGACAGTGAATTACAACTATTGTCAGACTTTCTTAAATGGTGGAACTCACCCGCTCACTGTCCAGACGTAATTACTGGCTGGAATGTACGTGGCTTTGATATTCCATACATGGTTCATCGTATCGACAAAGTCATTGGTCCTGGTTCATCATCTCGGCTTTCGCCTTGGGGTAACCAACCAAGTCAACGTAACATTCGATTCAAAGGCCGTGAGCTTACTGCCTATGAACTCATGGGTGTGGTTACACTTGACTATATGGACATGTTCAAAAAGTTTGGATATGCATATGGTCCACAAGAATCGTATTCACTAAACCACATCTCACATGTCGTGCTTGGTGAAAAGAAACTGTCTTATGAAGAACACTCTTCACTTCATAATCTATACAAAGCTGACTTTCAAAAGTTCATCGACTATAATATCAAAGACGTTGAACTGGTAGATCGCCTCGAAGATAAGATGGGTCTTATCACCTTGGTTATGACTATTGCTTACAAAGCTGGTGTTAATTATATGGATGCCTTTGGTACTACTTCCATGTGGGATACTATCATCTACCGTAGGCTTGCCAAGGATAACGTATATCCAAATGTGGAAAAGATCAAAGGCAATACAGCTTATCAAGTACCCGAAGGCGGTAGCTTTGCTGGTGGCTATGTCAAAGTCCCACAGGTTGGTCTCCATGAGTGGGTCGTATCATTTGATTTGAACTCACTGTATCCTAACATTATTGTTCAATGGAACATGTCACCAGAGACTATCATCAATGGATGGACACCAGGTGTAACACCTGACTCATGTCTTAGCCGTAGTAATCCAACACCTCCTGGTGATGATGTTATGGCTGCCAATGGTGTATCATTTCGTAAAGATAAGTTTGGTGTTCTACCTAACCTTATTGTTGACTACTATGCTGAACGTTCTCAAATCAAGAAAAAGATGTTGGCTGCTCAGCAAGAACGTCAGGGTGTAGACCCAAGTCAAAAGCAAGAGATCTATCGTATCGAACGTGATATGAACCGATATGAAAACCAGCAAATGGCTATTAAGATTATGATGAACAGTCTTTATGGCGCACTTGGTAACAAGTACTTCCGGTATAATGATGTGTCTATGGCTGAAGCTATTACACTTACTGGCCAAACAGCTATTCGTTGGGCTGAACAAGCTGTAAACCAGACTATGGGTGAGTTGGTAGATGACAGCAAAGACTATGTTATAGCAATCGATACCGATTCTTTGTATATCAACTTCGGTCCACTAGTTAAGAAGTTCAATCCAAAGAATCCTGTTGCTTGGCTTGATAAGATCTGCCAAGATCATTTTGAGCCTAAGATTGCCGAGGCATACAAAGAAATGTTTGATCGTTTCCAGTGTGCACGCCCACGTATGGAAATGGGTCGGGAAGTAATTGCCGATGTCGGTATCTGGACTGCCAAGAAACGTTATATCTTGAATGTCCATAACTCCGAAGGTGTTCAATATGCTGAACCAAAACTCAAGATCATGGGCATTGAGGCTATCAAATCATCGACTCCATCTGAATGTCGAACAGCTCTCAAAGAGATCTTCAAGGTGATTGTGACTGGCTCTGAAGACAAGACCCAAGATGCTATTCGTCAGTTCAGAGAATACTTTTTCACACTTCCAGCCCATGAAGTCGCATTTCCACGTAGCGTATCTGAAATCGATAAGTGGGTTCGCAAAAAAGATGTATATGCCAAGGGCACACCAATTCATGTTCGTGGTGCTATTCTCCACAACAATGCTTTGACTGGCGAACTTACTATGAAGTATGAGCCAATCAAAAACGGTGACAAAGTCAAGTTTGCATATCTCAAACTGCCAAACCCTCTCAAAGAGAATGTAGTATCATTCAAAGACTTCTTGCCACCTGAACTTCAGTTGGATTCATATATTGATTACGATACTCAGTTTCAAAAGACGTTCTTGGATCCCATTGAGCCAATCCTAACTGCTCTTGGCTGGTCTCATGAACGCAAAGCATCATTGGAGGCATTTTTTGTATAAGCAAACCATAGAAGAAAAGATACGTCAAAGACGTAGTCAAATGCTTATCCACTCTCATATATACTATGAAATGGATGACAATATAGTTGATGACCATACTTGGCAGGCTTGGGCCGATGAGTTGGCAAAACTACAAGATGAAAATCCAGACAAATGCAAGATTGGATTCTTTGATGAACACTTTGAAGGATGGAACGGTAGTAGCGGTGCCTTCCTTCCACTCAGAGATCCTTGGGTAATTAACAAGGCTACATATATTATGGGTTTACAAAACCGATGAAATGTGTTATAATATACAAAATTGAAGGAGACAAATATGTCTAAAGATTGGGTGGATGATATCCACAAAATGCACGAAAAATACAAAGTCCATGATTGGATGGGAATGCGAGAACTTAACAATGAACAAGAACTGCTTCAAAAGTTTCTTGACTTCCGTGTTAAGTTTCTCCAAGAAGAACTAGATGAAACAGCAGCCGCTATTAAGAATGGTGACCCTGAAGAAATCGTTGATGGTCTTATCGATCTTTGCGTTGTTGCAATTGGTACATTGGATGCCTTTGATGTAGACTCACACAAGGCATGGAATGAAGTACTTAAAGCCAATATGGCAAAAGAAGTCGGTGTGAAAGAGTCTCGTCCTAATCCTCTTGGTATGCCTGACTTGATCAAGCCTGATGATTGGGAAGCACCTAGCCACGAAGATAATCATGGATTGCTCACTCACACTTTTTAAGAACATATATGATAATAAGACTCACCAACGTCTTGACTTTGATAACTTTCAAAGTTTCGAAAATGTGCTGTACAAATTATCAGAAAGACCTATTGCGTCTAAGAAAGATGCACCATTGATGTCTCCGGCAGTGTACCAACCAGACACCACTCGTAAAAATGATAATGTCATTGAGTGGGCTGGTTGGGCCGCTGTTGACGTTGATGAGCACAAATTCGAAGGAGATTTACAAAATGAGCTTACCCGTCTTTATGGTCGCTACTATTACGTGTGCTATTCTACTGCGAGCAGTACCGTTGATCATCCAAAGTTTCGCCTTGTCTTCCCACTTGCAAAAAGTGTTGAACGAGACCGAATCAAAAAATTCTGGTATGCACTCCAGACAGAGCTTGGATCCATTGGCGATCGACAAACTAAGGATCTTTCAAGAATGTATTATGTACCAGGCCAATATGCTGGTGCACACAACTTTATATTCAGTAACTCTAACGGCAGTTATCTTTATCCTGACGAGCTAATTAAAAAGCACCCAATGCTGGAAAAGAAGTCTGGTGCTACTTTCTTTGATCGACTTCCAGCTGAAATCCAAGAGCAAATTGTTGCTCATCGTAAGAACCAAGCTGATAATGTCAATATCACTTGGAACTCTTATCGTGACTGTCCGTTTGTTAACAAGCGGCTGATAGAAGAATACAAGTCAATTAATGAAACTGGCTGGTATCATGGACTATATCGTATTATGGTATCCATTGCAGGTAATGCAGTCAAACAAAACTATCCAATCACAGCAAAAGAAATTGCTGTATTGTGCCAAGAAATAGATAATGAAACTGGCCAATGGTATGACAACCGGCCACTTGAAAAGGAGGCGGACCGAGCTATCGAGTTCGTATATCAAAATGCTTAATCTAAAAGACTTTCTTACCGGTGGAAGGCTGGTAAAAACTCAAGACATTCTACCAAGAGCCAAATGGCAATACAAAGGTATCCAAGCACGGGCCGAACAGATCAATGACCGTCGGACACCAGATCAGATCTGGGCAAATACCTTTCACTCTGTAGCTTGTGAGATTGGTATTGCACGGTCTCTTCCTAATGGTGTATTGAATGAACAAGTCTTTGATCATACTGACATTAAGACTTGGGGTTGGGATGTAAATGCACTTGGCCAAAGATTTGAAATCAAATACCAGAAGTTTACTGAAGACTGGTACTCTATGACTAAGACTATTGCTAATAGTATCATTGATAAGTTTCAGCGTAATGGGTTTGACAAAATTATTACAGCCAGCACACGCAAAGTGGATGATGACCACTATGAGATCTGGCCTAGATTGCTAATTAATCCAGATTCTTTCAGGAAGAATCTTCAAAAGTCAAACTATGATAACTATAAACCTCTGTACTATAATCAGTATATCGCGATGTCAGATGGCGACTGCCAGATCTATAACGAAGGTATCATCAAAGAACTGAAAAAAAGTGCATAAAAGTGAAAAAAAGGGTTTACAATTACACAGAATTGTGTTATAATATAAGTACAAAATGGAAAAGGAAGGACTCCAAATGTACCAATACAAGATTCTTGAAGATGTTCTGAAAAACATCGCCAAAGACGGTTCAACTGAAAACATCTATGACCAGATTGATCGTCTCACAAGTGATGAGCTTCGTAAGCTCAAAGAACTTGTTGCTATTGCCGATGATGCGGCTAACCAAAAGCTGGAATGGAGCTAATTATGACACCAAAAATTCTAGGCGAGATTGTACAAACTCTAAGAGATTTTCCTATTACTATCGCTGATAGTGTAGAAGGTGAAGGTCGTGGTGGTTCCCTTATTGATGAAGGCACTATCAAACGTTTCCTTGAACAAAAGTTTCCTGGTCATATCAAAGACGTAGAGGCTCGTCGTCCTGGCGATATGATCGTCGTTGACTACGATGGTGTAACTTGTTATCCAGTAAATATCAAGACATCTATTGGTGGTACTGATAATGCCACTTCAAAGCTTGGATTTCTTTTTGCTTTTACTGATATAAGCTATGATGAACTTCCAGGAAGCATCAACAATAAAAAGTTCATGGCATTCATCAAGGATCGTAAAGCTGATATTCCAACTAAAGATTATTGGTATCTTTGTGTTGATAAGAAAGATCCAAGTAATGTAATGATCCGTGGATGCAAACAAGTTTCCAACTGGGTTGAGAATGCTAACCCAGCAAACCTGCTTCAAATTAACTGGAAAAAAGAAAAAGACTGTGACCCAGTTGTTCGCACTTATGATGAAGCTTATGACGTAATTATCAATGGCATTGCCCGTTGTTACCGAAAGTTTTATGATAATCAACCCGATGAATGGAGAATATAATGAAAGAGTCACTCAAAGTTTTACAAGAGTGTGCTGAGGTTCAGACCAAGAAGTCAAATGACTATCAAAATCCGAACTCTCGCATCAAGCAGCCCGACTATTATCCTCGTGGCTGTGCAACTATTCTTGATCAGATGTACGGTAAAATTCTACGTATGCAATCTGTTCTTGAAGCAATGGAGCAAGGTGATTATGCACCGAACTTCGAATCCCTCGAAGACTCTGCAAAAGATCTTATCAACTATTCAACTTTCTTTGTCGCATATTCTCGTGGCAAAATGGATGGTCAAGATCAAAACAGAGACTTCTTAAATCGACCAAAGGTAAATGCGAATGAGAACGTATAGTGTATCTGACATCCGTCAGTTCTTTATTGATGAACTAAATGATGGTGCATTTACCATAGATCGAACTGGTCAAAAGACCATCGAGCTCATCGGCGCTTCCTTCCTCGCCGATGAGCCATCGATCTTTGGCGAACCTAATCAAGACTATATTGACGCAGAACTACAATGGTATGAGTCAGAGTCTACAAACATTAATGATATTCATGAAGATAAAGACCCACCACAAGCTTGGCAGTATGCTGCAAACGAGCATGGTGAGATTAATTCTAACTATGGTCACCTTATCTATGGTGATAAGTTTTACAATCAATATGAACGAGCTCTTTGGGAACTAGATGAAAACCAAGACTCTCGTAGAGCTTCAATGATCTATACAAGGCCATCTATCTGGATCGAATATAACGAAAACGGTAAGAATGATTTTATTTGTACTAATAGTGTTACCTACTATGTTCGTAACGAAGAGTTACAAGCTGTAGTTCAAATGCGATCTAATGATGTAGTCTTTGGCTATAAGAATGATTATGCTTGGCAGCAAACTGTTCTTGAAAATATGGCTAACGATCTTGGTATTGATCCAGGCTTTATCACTTGGCAGGTACAAAACCTGCATGTTTACGAAAGGCATTTTCATCTTGTCAAATAAATGGGATCTAAGATTTCTGGAATTAGCCAGACGAATTAGCACTTGGTCTAAAGACCCGTCAAGGCAAATTGGTGCAATTGCGGTAAAGAACCGTAATGTAATTGCTCAAGGCTATAATGGATTCCCACGTGGTATCGAAGATGATGATGCTCGTTATCAAGATAGAGCTATCAAATACAAATATGTTGTCCATGCAGAAATGAACTGTATATACAACGCAAGTTTCAATGGTGTGTCATTAGTTGATAGCGATTTCTACGTACACGGTTTACCGGTTTGTAGTGATTGCGCTAAAGGTATTATCCAAGTTGGTGTAAGCCGAGTGTTTATGCCACAACAGGAAATACCTGACCATTGGATGGATTCATGGGACCTGACACGTTCTATGTTTGATGAAGCAGGTGTGAAGTGGAAATTTCTACCTGTATAACTAATAACGTGAGCTACTCCACTCCGGACAAATTTCTCACGGTAATAAACTGATATAAAGGAGACAGAGATGTCAACAACAAAAATTCGAGTCGGTATTGTAGGTATCGGCAACTGCGCAAAATCTCTCGTTGAAGGTATCCAATACTATAACGAGAATCCTGAAGATACTGTAGGTCTTATGTATCCTGATATTGGCGGCTATCAAGCCAAAGATATCGAGTTCGTAATTGGCTTTGATGTAGATCGTCGTAAAGTAAACCGCCCACTGGCTGAAGCACTTCGTGCTGAACCAAATTGTGCAATGGATCATGTTGCATCAATTGATGATACATCCAACGGTTTTGGCTGTATTGAACCTGGTGCTATGGTTTACTCTGGTCCTGAATATGATGGTGTTGCACCTCATATGCTTGACTATCCTGAAGAAGTATCTTTTAGGACTGGTGCAGAAGGTCACTTATCTTTTGATGAGATCAAAGATTTGCTGATTGAACACAACGTTGATGTGGTAATCAACTATCTTCCTGTTGGATCTGAACGAGCCTCTGAGTTCTATATGGATGCGGCTGTAAAAGCTGACTGTCATTTTGTAAACTGTATTCCTACTCTGATTTCTACTAAGGCATCACAAAGAGTGGAACAAAAGTTTATCGATGCAGGTCTTACCATTGTTGGATCTGATATGAGATCTGCTTGGGGTGCTTCTCGTATGTCAGAAGTTCTTCAAGGCGCAATGCTTGACTCTGGCCTTTTGGTAACACAACACATTCAGACTAATATGGCTGCTGGTTCTACTCAAGGACAAGAACATATTCGTACTGGACGTACTGCCAATACTGACTTCCTCAATATGGCTAAAGTCGAAAGACTTCACAATAAACATATCTCAAAAGAGAATGTGTTGAAAGGTCAAAACACAGTACGTGATACCGACTCTGCTGGTATGACTCTGTTTGCTGGTCCTTCTCTTACTGTTCAGCAAAAGCCTGGTGGCGACTATGTTGGTTCCGACCAGAAGATTGCTAACTTTGATATTGTGGCCTATGGCTTTGGTGGTGCAAGGTATGAGATGACTGCTCGTCTTGCCGTACAGGATTCACCTAACTCAGGTGGTGTGGTAGTTTCGGCTATCCGGTTCTGTAAAGTAGCTTCTGAAATGGGCATTGTAGGATTCCTTCGTGGTCCTTCGGCTTGGACTCAGAAAACGCCTCCACTTCAGCTTAAGACCGAAGAGTCTAAGTATGAATGTGATATGTTAGCTATGCGTGAACTGACCGATATTACCAGAGCTCAGCTTATGGAGAATCTGCCAGTGGCTAAAGATCTTCCATATACATTCCAAGCTGGAAAAACTGACTATGCGTAATGCGCCTGGTTTAATCAACTCGTTTGATATTGATGGTGTGATCTACATGGGGAAGTACGGAGGCGTCTTCCCCGGACCACACGATATTATTATCACTGGTAGGTCAAAAGAAGAAGAGCCAGAGACTTCGGCTATGCTTCTTTCAAAAGGTATATCTAATAATGTCTATATGAATCCAACACCGTTTGATAACAAGACAAGAGAAGATTCGGGTAGACATAAAGGCCATACGTTATTCTACTTGGAACAAACTGGAATGCGTTTTGGTATTCACTTTGAAGATGATCCAGTCCAAGCTGAGATTATTCGAAAAATGATGCCACATATTAATGTGGTACTATTACAACATGAATTGGTTGAGAAAGAGAACGTAAGACATGACTTCAATTTCGCTGGAGACACTGAGACAGACAAGAGACCCGAACAACTTTCGTTATTTTAACAAGTGGGTTCTTGAATTTTTCAGAAGAGAGGCTTTAAGAGAGTCTGGCAGACTTGATGAGTACACATACTCTGAAGAGTTTGGTCCAGCTATGAGACAAGAAGTGTCTTATTGGAATCCTAATAGATCAAAACACGCTGAGGTGTACTGGTTAGAGAACTTTGTTTTCAATCAGGACATCTCAATGCGTAATAAGATCCTCAATGCAATGGCAGTAAAGTTCGTCGGTATGCCAACACTTACGTTGGTTGCCGCGGACTCTACTAACTATGCCGATGTTATTGACTTTGATACCTATAAGCAAAAGGGTGATTACTATCATTGGATCAATAACAACTTAGATACCAACAAACATAAAATGAAAGTCTGGGGTGCAACTCAACTTCAGACTTCTCTTCAAACTGCCGCACGTAACTTTTGCCGTGAAGAGGATAATGATCCTGATCAGAAGTTTAGGCTATCACATATGATTCGGTGGATGGCACACTTAGATGATCTTGGTATGAGTAAAGTGGTTCAAGATCCAAACAATAAGTTGGGTGATGTATGTAACTGGTTTGCTACTCACCGTGGTATTGGCCCGTACTTCTCATATCACCCACCATGTAACTTTTCTCGGTGTGATGATCTACCTAATATTGATGAAGATGATAACTATTGCTTGGTGGGTCCTGGTGCTAAGCGTGGTCTTGAATTTGTCTTTCCACAAGTCAAGTTTAAGAATAACGAAATCATGGAGGCATACATACTAGCAGTAAGAGATCATCAACATGAGTTTTTTGAAATGAATGATAGCGAAGCAGCCTTCTATAAAGAGAACTTAGAACGTGGTGGTAACCTAACTACCTTTGGTACAGAGATTACGTTCTGTCAGTTTAATTGCTTCTTAGGCATCATGGATAATGATAAAGCACAAACCAAAAGAATGTTACCACTTACTTTTGATGCCTTTGTTGATATTGCTGAAGATTTGAAAAAGAGGATAGCACCTTCTCCACTTGAAGCCTTTATGGTTTAAGGGTTTACAAATGTTGCAAAGTGTGTTATAATAATAAAATGAAAGCTATACTTAATTGTCCATTTATCCCCGTAGCTACGCGTATGGCATCTCATAGAGGTGCTCAAGGAGCTATCTACGCGGATATGATCCGCCAAACCGGTGTTGATATTGATGTCAATTGGTCTGGTAAAATCGAAGATCACAATCAATATGATGCTATGTATGTTTACCATGGCAATGATTGGTCTGGCAGCATGAATGTGTTTGGTGGAGTCAAAGGGTTTCCATACGCATTCAACACACGTAATTTCTCAAAGTTCAAAGGCAAGGTATATTCTTTGGCTATTGACTTTCCACCTTATCATGAGATGATCGAAGAACGTATAAATAAGGCGAAAGAAAAAGGTGGGGAAATCCAAGAGGAATGGTTGGATGTGGATATTGACAATCTTCGACGGATGTTCGAAACAGCAGAAACAATTAAATGGCCGAATGTTAGTGATAGCTTGGTTATTGGTGATAGTCACTCTATTTGTATGTACCGTCCGGGCTGGATGGTAAATAGCGTACCGTTCAAAACACTCAATGGTGCTTTGAATGATGGTCTTCAAACTTATATTGATATGGCTGGCACTGGCTTTCAAAAGCTTGAGTGCTACTTTGGCAACATTGACATTCGTCATCACCTTTGTCGTATTGAAGGCGACCCACTTCAAAATACTAGGGACCTAGCTGAAAGATATATAAAAGCAGTTGAAGCGTTACCTATTAATGATGTTGCCATTTATGAACTATTGCCAATTGAAGACGAATCACGTAAACTGCCAAAGTCTGGCTATTACAAAGACAAACCGTTTTGGGGTTCATGGGAACAGCGAAATGAGTGTCGCTTAGAATTTAGAAACTACTTAGAAACACATGCAACTCGTGCACGTATCATTCGTTGGGTTGATGGATTGACTAATAAAAATGGACAACTTGATTTTGATTATATGGAAAAGCCGCAGTCTATTCATTTATCAAGAGAAGCCTATCCTCATTGGACAGGTGTAGAACAAAAGACTGCTAGCTTGGAGGATTTCTTCGTATGAGTTTCGCAAGTATTGTACCACTTATTGGTGGGGAAACTATTGCAATGCAAAACGTACTCGGCAAAAAGCCAGAGTACATCTTAAGTTATTCGGCTTTCGAGGCGAATGATAATCAACTGGTGGAGTACTATGATAAACAAGTTCCATACTATCATTTGGACGGTGACATGCCATCTTCTCTTCCACTTGTCGAATCTATTAACACTGTGTGCCCTTGTGCTGGTTTATCTAGTCTTAGCCCTTCAGCTTCTTCTACTAACGCTAATAATGATTGGATGCTGGCTACCGCACGTCATGTCTTGGGCACTATCAAGCCTAAAGTATTCTGGGGCGAAAACGCACCAAGATTGGCAAGCAAAATGGGAGAGCCGATTGTTGAAACACTTCGAGCAATTGGCAGAGAAAATGGATACACTTTTAGCATTTATAAAACGAAGTCTATACTTCATGGACTAAGTCAAGTAAGAGATCGTACATTCTATTTCTTTTGGCAAGGCACCAAGATTCCAAAGATGTCATACATTCATAGAGAATACGAACGTATTGAGGACACTATTCGTAATGTCAAACTCAGTAAAGACGATCCTATGAATGTACTTACAAACAAAAAGGTTCCGACTGAGAATCCTTTTTACAAATATGTCCTTGAAGAAATCGAGGGCGGTATCTCTCATTCAGAGTTTCAAGAAAAGATTACAAGAAGCACTAATCCTCTGGATGAGATTGAAAAGGCTGGTATTAAATATCGTACTGTAGGTGAATGGATGACCAAGCATGGTTACCTTAATGAAGCCAGTAAGTGCGAAAGGATGCATGATAAACTAGCAGCCGGTGGTAATATCATGCGCAAAACAACTGAGATTCCAAAAGATTATATCGGAGCTTTTGTAGGGCATATGCCTTCATCACTTACGCATCCAGATCAAGATAGGTATTTGACTATTAGAGAATGTTTGTCTATTATGAAATTACCTGAAGACTTTATGCTACAAGGTGGTCTTAAGAATCTCAATATGATATGTCAGAATGTGCCGGTTACTACTGCACAGGATATGGCGGTCGAAGTACAGGCTTTTGTTGAGGGCAGACTGGATAACCAGATGATCGACACTGATTTCTTGATCCAGGATAACAAAACAAAATCAATGCATTATGAAAAAACTCCTGTACAATTAGACCAATTTATGATATAATATACTTACAAAATGGGAAAAGGATATTGCTTATGTCTGTAATGGATAAACTTAAAAAGAATTCGAAGATCAAAGAGACATCCGTTCTTGCTGATTCGAAATACTTTACTGAAAAAGATATGGTACCAACTGATGTACCAATGATTAATGTGGCTTTGTCTGGTGATGCCGATGGTGGTTTGACTTCTGGTCTTACTGTACTTGCCGGCCCATCAAAGCACTTTAAAACTTCATTTGCACTGATTATGGCTAGTGCTTATTTGAAGAAACATAAAGACGCTGTCATTCTATTCTATGATAGTGAATTTGGTTCACCACAATCTTACTTTGAAGCCTTTGGTATTGATACCAATCGTGTTCTTCATACACCGATTACTGATGTTGAAAAGCTTAAGTTTGATCTGGTTAATCAGCTTGAATCGATTGAACGAGATGATAAGGTTGTAATTGTAATTGACTCAATCGGTAATCTGGCATCTAAGAAAGAACTGGAAGATGCAATCAATGAAAAGTCTGTGGCTGATATGTCTCGGGCAAAAGCGTTGAAAGGTCTGTTCCGTATGGTAACACCATACCTGACTATGAAGAACATTCCTTTGCTGGCAGTAAATCATACCTATATGTCTCTTGAAATGTTCTCAAAGCCAACTGTATCTGGTGGTACCGGCATCTACTATTCAGCCGATAACATTTGGATTCTTGGTCGCCAGCAGGACAAGCAGGGTACAGAAATTAAGGGGTATCACTTTGTCATCAATGTCGAGAAATCGCGTTTTGTTCGCGAGAAGTCTAAGGTTCCCATTAGCGTTAGCTGGGAAGGTGGAGTACAAAAGTGGTCTGGCCTGCTTGATGTTGCTCTCGAAGGTCAATATGTTTCTAAGCCGTCTAATGGCTGGTATTGCAGGGTTAGCCAGGAAACTGGAGAGCTACTTGACCCGAAAGTACGAGAAAAAGACACGTTGACCGAAGATTTTTGGAAGCCAATCTTTGAACAAACTGATTTCAAAGAGTATCTGAAAAAGAGATATCAGATTGGTCATGCAACTATTGTTGATGAGATTATCGAGGAACTAGATGCTGAAAGTATCGATTGAGGATTATACCTTTATTGAATCAGAACAAGACGATCAATGGGCTGTTCGTCTTCGTTCTGAGTTCCCTGGCGTTGATTTTATGTTTGGTGAAATCAAAGTAAGGGAAGTGGGTGAAGAAGCAATACTTGATTTCAAGTATTACATCATGGATCCAGGCGAGTTTGATAAAGACTGGCTGGATGAGAATGAAGATTTTAAGAATTATATCGGCCAAGTGCTCCAACACATCATTATGGATGCCGCCGAAAATGGGAAAATAAGAAATGAGCGAAGCGAACATACAACAAACGATCCTAAGGAATCTCCTTTCCAATGAGACATACCTAAGACGGGTCATACCTTTTCTAAAAAAAGAATATTTCGAAGGTGAATTCAAAATTGTATTTAATGAGATTGTCTCATTTGTACACAAATACAATCGTATGCCGACCAAGGAAACTATTGCAGTTGACATGACATCGGCCGGCACCTTCGATCAAGTATCTGGACTTATTGATGAGGTGTTTACACTGGAGGCAGTTGACGATGACTGGCTTCTCAATAGTACAGAGAAATGGTGTCAAGATCGTGCAATTTATCTTGCCATCATGGAATCCATCAATATCATTGATGGAAAAAACCAAAGTCTTACTAAGAATGCTGTACCTGAAATTCTATCAGACGCATTGGGCGTAAGCTTCGATCCTAATGTGGGTCATGACTATATTGACGATTCTGATGATCGTTTTGAGTTCTATCATCGTGACGAAGATCGACTCCCATTTGATCTAGAGAACTTCAATGAGATCACCAAGGGTGGTGTTCCAAATAAGACTTTGAATATTGCACTAGCCGGTACCGGTGTGGGTAAATCTCTTTTTATGTGTCATGTGGCTGCCTCAGCTCTTACGCAAGGAAAGAATGTGTTATACATTACAATGGAAATGGCAGAAGAGCGTATTGCAGAACGCATTGATGCAAACCTGTTCAACTTGCCCATTGATCAGTTAGAGACCCTTACCAAAGATATGTTTGACAACAAGATAGCTAAAGTTGCTAAAAAGAATGTTGGCAAACTAATTGTTAAGGAATATCCCACCGGTGCCGCACATGCAGGACACTTTAGAGCTCTGTTAAACGAGCTTAAACTTAAAAAGCAATTTGAGCCTGATATTATCTTTATTGATTACCTAAATATCTGTAGTTCAAGTAGAATGAAAGGACTTGGAGGTGCAATCAATTCTTATTCGTATGTTAAGGCTATTGCCGAAGAGTTACGTGGTCTTGCTGTGGAGTTTGATGTTCCCGTATTTAGTGCAACTCAAACTACTCGTTCTGGCTATTCGAATACGGATGTTGGATTGGAAGATACGTCGGAAAGTTTTGGTTTGCCGGCTACAGCGGACTTTATGTTTGCACTTATCTCTTCCGAAGAGCTTCAAAGACTCGGACAAATGATGGTCAAACAGCTAAAGAATCGTTACAATGATCCTACCTACAAAAAGAGGTTTGTGATTGGTGTTGATCGATCTAAGATGCGACTATATGATGTAGAAGACAGTGCACAGACTCTGACTGATGACACTCCTGTCTTCGATAACTCTGATACTGGTACTCGAATGTCCGATTTCTCTGATTTCAAGATGTAAAAAACTTGAAAAAAAATTACAAGTGATTGATAACACAATATAACTTTGTGCACTTTTTCCTTTACAATTCCATCAGATTGTGATATAATAGTATCATAAAATGGAAAAGGAAGGAAAAATCAAATGGGCAAAGTAAAGTCAAAGCTGATGGAACAACAAGACGATCTCTTCGAGATTGTTGACCTGGAAGACATCATCAGCGAATCCGAGTCATTCGAAGAGTTTGCATCCCGCGTCATGATCGAAGGTGGCGATGCTTACTACAACTGGGCTGCAAACTGCGGCATTCACACCGAACGCTTTATCATCACTGACCTTTGGAACGAGTACTGGAGCTAATCATGGAAAAGGCACTTCACGACTACATCATGGACCAACGCGCTGAGGCTGAAGAGTTCTCCAAACAGCCAGGCTGTTGGATGGGAATGATGGTCCATCCTTCGGACACAGATTACTGGAATGAGCGTGTTCCTTCCGGTACTCTGGCCGAGTTTCAGCGTATTGAGCTCATTGAGGATGCGTACTACATGACCGCTGATCATCACAGCAAGTCGTACGCTCGCTCATTGGACTTCCAGAGCTGGAGCGATGAGAAGCTCCTCGAGCATATTGAGTACATCTCAAGTATGGTCGATGCTTGTCGTGAGGCTGAGGAGGCTGCTAAGAAGTTGGAAGAGGCGCGCCTCGACCAGCTCGCAGCCGACATGAATGTCGACCGCGAAACACTTGATCGTTGGTTGGATGAAGACTATCCTGCTGAAGTTTTTCAACCAGCTAATGAACAACCTGAATACGAGGTGTACTAATGGATAGCGTATTCTTTCTTGAAGAAGGTGGTTGGGTTACACTTAAAGGTAAGACCCGCCACGGCAAGAATCGCATCAATCAACATGGCGAACGTTGGATGATTATCGAACTTCGTAATGGTAAGATGCTGGTTGAAAGCTCTCAAAAAACTGATAAGGGCGGCTTTGACTGGCGTTGGGTTGATCTTCATGATGACCAAAACTTTACTTGGAGTGCTATTGTATGAATATTGTAGAAGTTCGTGGTGGAAATAGATTTCAGCGTGATATTGCCGAAAAGGTAGTATCATATATGATCAAAAGACTTATGCCACGACATCGCACTCTTGATATCCTTGTAGAGATACGGGACATCAAAAGCGATGCCGTTGGTTTTTGTATGATGCAAGAACGAAAGCGTGAGTTTGAAATTGAAGTTGACAAGAAACAGTCTATTGCTGGGTTTGTTACCACCATTGTTCATGAAATGATCCACGTTAAACAGTGGGTTCGTAATGAAATGGATGACGGCTGTTCTGGTCAAATTGCACGTTGGAAGTCAAAAAAGATTCCAGCCAACACAGATTACTTTGATTTACCTTGGGAAAAAGAAGCTTATAGGTTGCAAGATAAGTATTCTCTTGAAATTTGGGAGAACGAAATTATATAAATATACGTATCTGAACTTTAATAAATGGCGAGAAATATGGACGTAGGATCAGTTGAACTTGAGCTTAAAAAGCTAGGATACGAAATAAAGAAAATTCAAGGTAACAATATCGATTTTATCGCCGCTGATAGAGTTGGTGCTCTTCAGGACCTTGCAACAAGATTTAGAGGTAGATATAACCCAACGGGTGGTCAGTCCTCTATTGGTCGTACTGAGTTACCTGGTGGTGTAAAACTAAATGCCAAGCCAAAAGGTGGTGGATCTGGTGCTGGATCAGATGTTACAGCTGCCGCTGAATCTCTACAATGTTTATATTGCGCACTTCATTTTAACGGTAAGCCATTTATCTTTAGAGAACTTGGAAGTGTAAGAAGATTTTTTAAGGTTGATGCGCGTCTTAAGGCTATGGAAGCGCTCCCTGAAGACTGGTACAAGTCATGTATGACTACTGCCGAAACACTCAAACTAAAATATCCTAGTAAGAGATATACATTCCATAGAGGTTCAAGGTGGGTTAATCGTCTTGAGACTCATTGGAAAAATCTAAATAGAAAAGAAAAGCTATTTGCTAACCTGAATAAATGGTCACCAGCTGACATCTATATGGTATCACCTGTTGGTGAACGTATCGACTTTACCAAGGCTGAAAGCATTATGGAATTGAATACCATGATGATGAAAGCTATTGAGTCACAAGATGTTATTGGCGTATCACTAAAAAAGGTTGGAGCTCGTGCTTCATTCTCTTTGAAAAATGTGGATGATGATAGGCCAAGTTACAAATATGAAGGTGTGACTATTGGTAAGAAAAGCTTTTTCAATTCACAAGATTCATACCTTCGATTTGAAGGTGGTGAGATTCAGTTTAGAAAGTTTGGATCTACCTGGCAGGGTGAAATCAAAGGTAAGACAGCTAATATGGGTAAAATCTCAGGTGGCCCACTTAATACTCTTATGAGACAACGTGGCCGTGTCTTAATTCCACAGGCTGATGTTACAGAAAAAACCGATAATTTGATGGACCTATTCTATAAGTACTATAATTACTTTGAAGGTGGAATGGAACGCAAAGCCTTTGAAGAAGCAACTGCAGGTCATGATATGAATTGGTGGGTTTCAAAGTTTTTATCGGCTCAGTTCGTATACGAAGTAGCTCAAATGAGTAAGGATGATCAAGACGCATTGGTATCATCTATGATTGGTTACGCCTCATCACAGTCAGAAATGTCTGGCCCATATGCAAAGGTAGAATAATGATTAAGAGTTTTTCAACACACGTATTGAGTGAAGAAAAAAATACACATATGACTCACATCGAAGATCAGGTGATCTACGGTGGAGTGAAAGGAGCAAGAGATGCAATTCTTGCACTTCGTTCGTTGAGGGATATGTTAGCAGGTAACGCTTCAAAGTCAGTTGACGTCACAGTAAAATGGGATGGCGCGCCAGCGGTCTTTGTTGGTAAAGATCCAAGCGATGGTAAGTTCTTTGTAGCGAAAAAAGGGGTCTTCAATAAGAATCCAAAAGTGTATAAGTCGCATGCCGATATTGATGCTGATACTTCCGGAGATCTCTCAATTAAACTAAAGGCCGCCTTTGACGCAATGAAGACTGCAAACATCAAAGATGTTATTCAAGGTGATATTATGTATGTTAAAGACGATCTTAAAAAGGAAAAGATCGATGGACAAGAATATATCACCTTCCACCCGAATACTATTGTTTATGCTGTCCCTACGGCTACACCAGCAGCGAAGGAAATTAGCCGGGCGAAAATTGGAATCGTCTGGCACACGACCTACAAAGGAGCGTCCTTCGAAGAAATGAGGGCGTCATATGGTGTTGATATGAAACAATTGAATGGTTCAAAGGGTGCCTGGAATCAGGATGCTCGTTTAAGAGATCTTTCTGGTACAGTCACACTGACTAAAAAAGATACTGAGGAAGTCACTGCCGCTCTGAGTAATGCTGGTAAAATCTTTAGAAAAATTGCATCAACTACTTTGAAACAAATCGAGCAAAACCAAGAGTTTGCTAGGATGATTGAGACACATAATAACACCTTTGTGCGTCGTCAAGAAAAGGTAGTAAATACCAGAGCCCATGTTGATAGCCTCATTAAGTTTATCAACGATAAATATGGTAAAGAAATAGACAAACGTAAAAGTGCTGCTGGCAAACAAGCCCAGATAGCCAAAAGAGATGAAGTATTAAAATTCTTTTCAGCAAAGAATAAAGCAAATCTTAAATTGATTTTTGATCTGCAAAATGCTATTGTCGATGGGAAACAAAAAATTATAAATAAACTAAATAAGCTAGGTTCAATTGATACCTTTGTGAAAACTAGACGAGGTTATCAGGTAACAGGCGTAGAAGGCTTTGTTGCTATTGATAAACTCAAAGGTGGAGCAGTTAAGTTAGTCGACCGTATGGAATTCTCGGCAAACAACTTCTCTCCTGATGTGATAAAAGGCTGGGACACACCATCCCGATCCTAATGGAAAGAGCGGAAATGTTAAGTTTTAGAAATTACATACCTGTACATGAAGAAGCGGTGGTTGAGGCACTCACCATCCAGCAACGCATGAAAAAGAAACAGGCTATGCGTAGAAATAAAGCAAAGATTGCTATGGGTCGCAAAAGAGCGGCACGTAAGATGGCATCCGCCGAAGTCCTCCAAGGTCGGGCTAAGAAACAAGCTAAGAATATCATTATCAAAAAGATTCTGAAAAACCGAACTAAGGGCGACTTATCTTACGGATCAAGAGCAGCTTTGGAGAAAATGGTAGCAAAACGTAAAGTTGCTATTGATCGTCTCACAAAAAAACTCCTTCCAAAAGTAAGACAAAAGGATCGCACTAAGCTACGTAATAAAGGGTAGTTTTATGCAATTCAAAAGTTTCACCCAATACGTAACCGAAGAAACTAAAGCCATCACCGTGGCTTGGGGTCGTTTCAACCCGCCTACTATCGGTCACGAAAAGCTAATGAAGACCGTTGAGAAATCAGCTCAAGGTACATTTAGAATCTATACTTCACAAACATATCAAAATCAAAAAGATGGTGATGGGTACTACAAAGACCCACTTCCATATAAAGATAAAGTCAAAATAATGCGTAAGATGTTTCCTAAGTATGCTAGGAACATTATGTACACACCAAAGATTCGTACTATGTTTGATCTTATGACTGCTTTGTATAAAGAAGGTTTTACACAAGTAAATCTTGTGGCTGGCTCAGATAGAGTCAGAGAATATGAAACAACACTCAATAAGTATAATAATCAAAAAGGACGACATGGCTTTTATAACTTTGAAGGTGGAGTGAATATTATCTCTGCTGGTCAAAGGGATCCAGATGCCGATGGCGCCTCAGGTATGTCAGCCTCTAAGCTACGTAAGTATGCTGCTGCTGGCGACCTTAAGAATTTCTCATCAGGTCTTGTGTCTACTTATAGTGACGGCCAAAAGCTGATGAATATGGTCCGTAAAGGTATGGGCCTCAAAGAAACTTACGAATACAGACAACACATCCAATTAGCTCCAGTATCAGAAGAAAGAGAAGCCTATATCAAAGGTGACCTTTTTGCTGAAGGAGACTTAGTTGTTGTCAAAGAAAATGATCAAATTGGTACCGTTCTTTTCTGTGGTTCAAATTATGTACTAGTAGAAATGAATGGTGGTAAATTCCGTAAATGGTTAAGTGATGTTGAACGTCTTCCTGATGAAATGCAAGAGGGAAGAGAAGATCCAGACATTGGACATAAGAAAGGTTCACAACCGTCCATTTACCATAAGGGCCTGTCTAAATCTACCAAACAAAAAAGAGATGCCCATTTCAAAAAAGGTGCTGCTAAAGACGATGATGATCCATCGGCCTATAAACCTGCACCTGGTGATAAGACAGCCAAGACAAAGCCATCCAAACATACTAAAAAGTTCAAGCAAATGTATGGCGAAAAAATGAATCAAGACAGAGCTAAAGCCAAAATCGAAAGAGAAAAAGAAGCTGATAAGCGCAAACACGATCGTATGATGGATAGAGCTCGTATGAGAGACACAATTAGTAAAAATAGGAGCACCACATGAAATCGTTTAATAATTTCATTAAAGAGGATGCCACTTCAACAGCATTGAAAAAGAAAGCCGAAAAGTCTGGCATGCCAGTTGGTATCCTAAGAAAAGTTTATAACCGTGGAGTAGCAGCTTGGAGAACAGGTCATAGACCAGGTACAACTGCAGCTCAGTGGGGAATGGCACGGGTCAATTCATTTACTACCAAGTCTTCCGGTACTTGGGGTAAGGCCGACAAGGACCTTGCGGCAAAAGTAAGAGGAAGCTAAAATGAACAAACTTAACGAAAAAAAGATAGTTGATACTAAAGCTTATGATGCCTATAAGAAACATTGTAAGTCTACAGGCTGTGATGATGACTCAGTACGTATGTGCTGCGATCAGCCAAATCTTCTTGTATGTAAAAGACTTATGAAAGATAAGAAAATGCAAAAGGCTGTTGCGCTTTACAAAAAAGCTATGGGCATAAAAGAAGATGTGCGGTCGGCTGATAAAAAACCAGAAACTTATAGGAAGGCAGACGGTAAAATGGGAACAAGAATGGTACCTACAGATCGTAAAGTTGTAAGTGAAAAAGAGTTTAAGCCTCATATGATGTACGACCCTAAAACAGGTAAAGGCTACAAAGCCAATAAGCCTGAAGATCATGAGAAAATGAAAAAGATGGGTTATACTCATGAGAAGCCTGATATGAAAGAAGCTATGACTCCAGCTCAAAAAGCTGCTCATGCAAAAGCACTTGCTGACTTCAAAAAGCGTGGTGGTAAAATTACTAAACTTCCACCGGGTAAAGCTGCCGGCTATCACGGTAAAGACGATCCAGGCCATGGTGTACATGGTATGCTTAAAAAGCCTGATACAAATAAGTTTGGAACAAAGAAAAAGGTGAAATCAATGGGAGAAGGATTAAAAACATTCTGGGACCTCAGATCCGAGTTAGTCGAATACATGGGCGGCGGCGGAATGAGTGGATTCCAAGGGCAAGCTAATAGAAACAAGTATGGTCATCCACATGGTGTTAATCCACATCACCACGATGCACATGCTACAGCAGCGTACAAGAGTGGTATGAGATCTAAGTCAGCCATTGTTAAACATGTTGAGAAAGAGACTGGCCAGAAGATTCATCCAGATGTACACGCAAAGATTCATAACACACCAGGTATGAAAGACTAATGCAAAGCTTTCGTGAATATTACGAAATTGGTACCGATGCTTACACTAAGCATACCAAGAAGATGACACCCGGCCAAATCCAGGCATCTAGCTGTGGTACCAAAAAGAAAGTAAATGAAGGCGAAGGCAAATATAAAGGTGAAACTTGGGAACAAGGTTATAAACGTAGAGTTGTAAAGACCAGTGATCCTGAGCATAAAGAAAAAGGCTATAAGTGGAGAATCAAAGGTAAAGAAAGACCGAATATCTCTATTAAGCTATATAAGGAAAAGCCATCACAGGCAGAATATAACAAACAAATGAGAAGGGTAGCAGGACATGAGTTTGGTGGATAAGTTTAATAAATTTAGATTAGAACAGATTGATGAGGCCTGTGAAGACTGCACCCTGTACGAAGATTTGCAGGTTGAAGCTGCTGAATATAAGGGTCGTAAGGTCAAATTGAATGATCCCTCACGGTCAAGTGATGGTAAGAAAAAGTTTTACGTCTATGTCAAAAACGAAAAAGGTAATGTAATTAAGCTGGGCTTTGGTGATCCAAATATGGAGATCAAAAGAGATGATCCAGCAAGAAGAAAAAATTTTAGAGCTCGCCACAATTGTGACAATCCTGGTCCAAAGTGGAAAGCTCGTTACTGGTCATGCTATCAGTGGAGAGCTGGTGCTAAGGTAGATAACTAATGGCGGATAATACACACACAAGATTAGACAGAATTGAAGAGAAGCTGGATAAGCTTGCCGACGCCATGATTGCAATGGCCAGAGCAGAGGAGAAAATAAACGCATTGCAAGACGATCACGACAAGATGTATGAACGTATCAATCGTCTAAGTGCAAAGTTAGACGATATAGATAAAAAAGTAGATGAGAATTCGCGGACAGTTCAGTTTATCCACAGACTGTTCTGGATCTGTATTGTAGCCGCAGCCGGCGCAATAGCAACTAACGTGTGGATGTAATAGGAGAAGCCAAATGTCATTAGACGAACGTTTAAAGAGTGTGGCTCAGGCTTATCTGAGCATGCACGAAAAAGTGGAATTCGTAATTCCCGAGGAAGTACCTGCCAATGAACGTACTGCGTTTCATGGTGCAGCCGCTGCAGCTCATAAAGCTGGTAAGAAGTCATTCTCATTCGGTGGTAAAACCCACCCTGTGACTATGAAGAAAGACACAGCAAAGGCAATTGCCGATGATAAGAATGAAGGTGTTGAAATTGAAGTCGATAAAGACTCTGAAGCATCACCTGAAATGAAGACCAAGCCAGCTGACGGCAAAAAGAAAATGAAGGTGAAGAAAAAGGACGATAAGGAAGACGCTAAAGAAAAAGGCGAAACCGAAGTCCAAGCAGAAGGTGTTGATACATCTCCAGCCGGTAATAGCCCAGCAGCTAAAGCCATGGCTGCCAGAGATGCTGAAGCTCTTGATCAGGCCAAGAAGGATACTAAAGCCGATAAAAGGCGTGATGAAGATAAGCAAGACGGCACTAACGCCGTTAAGGAATCACCAAAGAGACATAATGACTCTAAGGTGGGTGAAAAGGTAATGAAAAAATTTAAGGATATGAGGTAAATTATGGTAAACAAACCTGGATGGCTTGCGGATTCGGTAGCACGTGCTGATGGCTACTATAGTCCAAAAGGTGAAAAATTAAAAGGTGAAATGTTAACTCCTGAGCAAGTGGCTGAATGGAATGGCGAAGCTGCTCCTGTAGCTGAAGAACCAAAGGTCGAAATGATCCTTGAAGCTCCGGTTGACATGGAAAATCTTGAAGACATGTCAAAAAGAGAACTTGAGCAAGTGGGCAGAGCACATGGTATTGAGCTTGACCGCAGGGAAAAGAAAAGTTCACTTATTGACCAATTAAAAGAAGTAATGGACTAATCATCTGGGGTAAATAGGTTATATGAGTAACCTATAACTTTGGATGACAACCTATGAAACTATTTGATGAATTGAACGAAGACAATTGGTCGCTATATGCGTCACATCATTATAAAAACGTTCAATGTACAAGCGTAGAAGAATTTTATGATGACCTGCAGAGATTTAAGTATCTTAAACGGCTATTCAAAAGGTATTCTAATAATGGTGATTTACAAGAACGTTTGATACTAAATCATATTATTGTTTTGGCAAATGTATTTGGTATTGAAGCTGCGAAAAAGATGTTATTCTACAAAATAGAAAAACAGCACTATCCAGCTTTAAAAACGTTCTTGGTCTTCCTCAATTATTTGAAGGAAGAAGAATATGTGGAACTACCACTCGATAATAGAGTGGTGAAGATATTAAGGAAGATCTGATGGGAATCGTATCTAGAGCAGCAGACGTATACTATACGTTTAAGTTTATCAAAACACTTGTCACTAAGTGGGAAGATATGCCTGCGTACGAGCTAGGTATTGTTGATGAAAACGGCAAATACATTTGGGACAAAAGTAAGCAAATGTCATCTGAAGAAAAAGATGCTTACACAGTCTTCCATCGTTTAGTTTTTAATATCAAAAGACTTTTAGAAAAAGTTCCATTTGGCCGTACACGTTTGGCTTCTTATGCGGCTGCTCTCTTTCTTTTAAGAGAACAAACTGGTATGACAGAAGAACAATTGGCCAATGCTTTAGACGAAGCTGGTATTGATATTGATTCTTTCTTACCAGAAGAAACACAATGGAACATACAAGAAGATTCAGCTCTGTCGCCAGGTATCTATGTACTGGTAAATGACATGCCTAGTATTACAACAGGTGATGTTATTTACCGTGCAGGAACTAAAGTTTCTGTGGCAGAAAATTCAAAACCTATTGGCTCTGTCTTTGGAGAAAATATATATAGTATACGACACATGGGAACAAAGACAGATCTATACGTAGCAGCATCGGATATTCACAGATGAAAAAATTTAGCTTTTGGGTAGATGCCTGTTGGGATGGATATAAACAGGTCGGTATGAAGAAAAAGGGAAACAAAAGAGTTCCCAACTGCGTGCCCGAAGACGCGCCCGCTAACGCTGTTGCTCATGGTGGGGTTGATATGAACCCTACTGGTCGTCCTCGTAAGATGGATAAGAGAATGAGGTATCATCCTGATTCGATGTTCAGAAGAACAAAGAAAATCACTGATGGTGCAATTGACAAAATTTTACAGAAAAGGATGAAATAAATGCTATCAATTTTAGGGTCATTGCTTGGCTTTGCCGGTTCTGCGGCACCAGCAGTTATGGACCATTTCAAAACAAAACAGAACAACAAATTAGAACTTGACAAAATGAGGTTGGCAGCCGAACTTCGTAAGGAAGGCTACGACTATGACATGAAAATGTTTGATAAGCAGGCAGCAGATAATGAACATCAGCGCCTTATCGATCATGACACTACAATTTCAAAATCAACAGGATTCATTGCTGGTCTACAGAAGTCGGTAAGACCAGTAATCACATATGCCTTCTTTGGTTTATTTGCTACCATCGAAGTCACTTTACTTATGAATGCTCTAGAAATGGGTACGCCATTTAATGAAGCTGTGACCTTGTTATGGGATGAAGATACTAAAGCAATCTTTGCTGCTATTATCTCGTTCTGGTTTGGTTCCCGTGCTATTGATAAAGCACGAGCAAATCAAAAATAACTGTTTACAATTTCAATCAGTTGTGATATAATTATATCATAATTGAACAAGTGGAGTAGTCAATGAACAACCAAATCATGGTAACCAAAAGAAACGGCCGTGGCAAAGAGCCGTTTGATTTAGAGAAAGTACACAAAGTACTCGAATGGGCTACCAATGATATTTCAGGCGTATCAATCTCAGAAATCGAACTGAGATCTAATATCCAATTGTACGACGGTATCAAAGCTTATGACATTCATGAGCTTTTAATTAAATCTGCCGCCGAACTTATTAGTGAGGATACACCTAACTATCAGTATGTAGCAGCTCGGCTTATTAACTATAAGTTGCGCAAAGAAGTCTATGGCCAATACGAGCCGTGGGTATTTAAGCATGTCATCGAAAAGAATATTGAACGTGGTGTCTATGACCCATTGATTCTTGATTTGTATTCTGATGAAGAGCTTGATAAACTCAATAGCTATATCAACCATAAACGAGATGATGACTTTACCTATGTAGGTATGGAACAATTTCGTGGTAAGTATCTGGTCCAAGATCGTAGCACCAAAAAATGCTTTGAGACTCCACAAGTACTTTACATGATGATATCTGCCTGGTTGTTTGCAGACTATCCACAAAATGAACGACTCAAATGGGTCAAGGATTATTATGATGCAATCTCACAATTCTACATATCTCTCCCAACTCCAATCATGGCTGGACTACGCACTAACACACGGCAGTACAGCTCTTGTGTCCTTATTGAATCAGGGGACAGTCTCGATTCCATTAATGCTACTAGCACTAGCATTGTTCGTTATATTAGTAAGAAAGCTGGTATCGGTATTGGTAGTGGTAGCATTCGTGCTCTTGGTTCTCGAATTCGAGACGGAGATATTGTCCACACTGGACTCATTCCTTTCCTCAAATACTTCCAATCAGCTGTCAAATCTTGCTCTCAAGGTGGAGTAAGAGGTGGTGCAGCCACAGTGTATTTCCCATTGTGGCATTTGGAATTTGAAAATCTTGTTGTGTTGAAAAACAATAAAGGTACTGAGGAAACACGCGTAAGACAAATGGATTACGCGTTTCAACTGAACAAACTCATGTATGAACGTCTTCTTACTGGTGGTGATATTACTTTCTTTTCGCCCAATGATGTTCCTGGACTATATGACGCATTCTATGCAGATCAAGATAAGTTTAAAGAACTGTACGAAAAGTATGAAAAAGACTCATCAATTCGTAAATCAACTCTTCCAGCACTAGAGGTGTTTACTCAGCTATTAACCGAAAGAAAAGATACAGGTCGCATTTACATTATGAATGTTGACCACGCAAATGACCACGGTTCGTTTGATCCTAAACAGGCTCCTATTCGTATGAGTAACCTCTGTTGTGAGATCGATTTACCTACCAAGCCGTTAAACTCGGCTGATGATCCTGATGGTGAGATTTCTCTTTGTACTTTGTCGGCTATCAATTGGGGGTTAATCAATGAGCCAAAAGAATTCGAAAAATACTGTACACTCGCTGTTCGTGCACTTGATGCACTGCTTACGTTCCAAGACTATCCCGTTGCGGCGGCTTTCGAGAGCACTATGGCACGGCGCCCGCTGGGAGTGGGAATTATTAACCTGGCATATTTCCTTGCTAAACGAGGACTTACGTACGGGGAAGAAGCACTGCCAGTTATTGACGAATATGCTGAAGCGTGGAGTTACTACCTCATTAAAGCGTCTGCGGATCTTGCCGAACAGCAAGGACCATGCGGAAAGTCAAACGAAACAAAATATTCATTAGGGTTATTTCCAAAGGATACCTATAAGAAAGAAGTGGATGACTTGGTTAAACACAAAGAGCGTATGCCTTGGAAATCTCTAAAGAAACAAGTGTTGAAACACGGTATTCGTAATTCAACCTTGATGGCACTTATGCCAGCAGAAACATCTGCACAAATCTCTAACTCAACAAATGGTATTGAACCACCAAGAGCTCTTGTGTCGTTTAAACAGTCAAAAGACGGCGTAATGGCACAAGTTGTTCCAGGTTATTATCATTTGAGGAATAAATATGATTTACTATGGGATCAGCCAAATCCCGAAGGTTATCTAAAAATCTGTGCTGTCTTGCAAAAGTATATTGACCAAGGTATCTCGGTCAACACTTCATATAATCCAGAGAAGTTTGAAGACGGTAAGGTTCCTATGTCACAGATGATCACCGATCTTGTGACGTTCTATAAGTATGGTGGCAAACAGTTGTATTACAATAACACCTTTGATGGTGCAGGCGAATACAAAGAAGAAGTAGAACTGCCAATGGCAGAAGTTGATGATGAATATTGCGAAAGCTGCGTAATTTAGAGAGGAAAACATGTCAGTCTTTAAACAAAAAACTAAGTCTCATATGGAATCAAAGATGTTCTTTGACGAGGCAGTGGATATTGCACGTTATGATATGCTTAAGTATCCACAACTTGATAAAATCACAGATAAGATGCTGGGCTTCTTTTGGCGCCCAGAAGAGGTAGATGTATCTAAGGACAGATCTGATTTTGCTGATCTGACTGAGCATGAAAAACATATTTTTACGTCCAACCTTAAGAGACAAATCCTGTTGGATTCAGTCCAAGGTCGTGGACCAACAGAAACTTTGATGCCAATTGCTTCGGTGCCTGAGCTTGAGCCATTGGTACAAACATGGGCCTTTATGGAAACTATCCATAGTCGCTCATATACACATATTATTCGTAACGTTTATCCTAACCCATCAGCTGTTTTTGATACAATGCTTGATATCGATGAAATTGCTGATTGCGCCAAGGATATTAGTGGGTATTACGATGAGTTTATTGAATATAGTAAATGGCACAGCCTGCTAGGGCCTGGTATTCATAAAGTTAATGGTATTACGAGAGAAGTGGACACTTATGAACTAAAAAGGAAACTCTGGTTGGCTCTCAATTCAATCAATGTTTTAGAAGGAGTACGATTCTATGTTTCGTTCGCGTGTTCATGGGCTTTTGCAGAGCTTAAAAGAATGGAAGGTAACGCAAAGATTATTAAATTTATTGCAAGGGATGAAAACACTCATCTTGCAGCTTCCCAAACGATTATTAAAACTCTTCCAAAAGAAGATGATGATTTTGCAAAAATTGCTAATGAAATGGAAGAACAAGTAGTCGATATGTTTAAGTCAGCCGTAGACCAAGAAAAGGTTTGGGCTGACTATCTTTTCAAAGATGGTTCCATGATTGGTCTAAATGCTAAATTGTTATATAGTTATATTGAGTGGATTGCAAACAAACGCATGAAAGCTCTTGGCTTACCATCACCATATCAAGTACCACAGGCCAACCCACTTCCATGGACGGAAAAATGGATTGGTGGCGGTAACGTACAGGTTGCGCCTCAGGAAACTGAAATTAGCTCGTATGTTATTGGTGGTGTTAAGCAAGACGTTAGCAATGATCTATTAAAAGGAATGAGTCTGTAATATGAAAATCGATGTTTATACTCGCTATGAGCCGCCATGTAGCTATTGCATGGCGACCAAAGCATCACTCCATAGTAAGAATATGGAGTTCAATGAATTCGTAGTTGGCAAAGACTTGTCAACGGATGAGTTGAAAGAAAAGTTTCCACTGGCACGCACCCTGCCCGTTATTATGGTTGATGGGAAATACATAGGTGGATATAACGAGTTGATGAATCATCTTCTCGGTAATGCTGTCAGCGGGATGAGTTTATGATAGAATGCTTTTCTTGTAAATGTAAATTCAAAATCCAGTTTGATGATGAAGACCAGGAAGTAATCTTCTGTCCCTCGTGTGGTGAAGAAATGCTTGAAGAGATAAATATCTCTGAAGGGCATATTATTTACGACACAGGCGAAGAAGAGTGGGAATGACTTGGTACTATGAAGATAAACCATATGATGACACACCGGATGAATACCAAGGATTCGTGTATGTTATCACAGAATTGGATACAAATAAGAAATATCTCGGTAAAAAGAACTTTTGGAAGCCGAAGGTACTACCAAAAAATTCAAAGCGAGCTAGAAGAGTCCGGACACGGACAGAATCTGACTGGCGAGAATATTATGGATCAAATAAGGAACTTCAACTACTCGTTGAGTCCAGAGGGGAAAGTAATTACAAAAGAGAAATCATACGACTCTGCAAGACAAAAGGAGAAATGTCCTACTTTGAAGCAAAAGCTCAGTTCGATAATGGAGTCCTTTTTTCCGATGAGTGGTACAACGAGTTCATAGGCTGTAAAATACATTCTCGCCATATTAAGGGTTTACAATCAGACGAAAGTGTGTTATAATATAAGCATGAATGATAAAGGAAATAACGTTATACCGTTCCCAACTAAGACTGTTGAAAAATGGTCTCAGGAGCAGTATGATCTGGAAACGACACACTATATCATTAATGCTGTCACCGAGGAGTTAGAAGACCTTGGTTATGATATTGATACTGACCAACGCAAAAAAGATATGACTGTACTAGCAAATCTTTTATATGCGTCTTTCCAAAGAGATCATGAGTTCAACGAGCACATATTCCACTTTGTGCTTGATGAATGTCATAATATGGTCGAAGAAGCCAAGCAATATATGAGACAGCTTGAGCAACAAGATGATGAACTAGATAATGAGGACCCCTCCAATGATAATCGTAGACTATAATGCTATTGCAATTGCTGGTGTAATTACACAAAAAATGCAGATTGACGAACATCTTATTCGTCATATGATTCTCAATACAATTCGTATGTACAATAAAAAGTTTCGTAATGAATATGGCGAAATGGTTATTGCCTGTGATCATTCCTCTTGGAGGCGGGAAGTCTTTCCACAGTACAAAGCATCACGTAAGAAAGGCCGTGAAGAATCTAGCCTAGATTGGAATGAGATCTTTCGTATCATTAATCAGGTGCGGGAAGAAATCCGTGATAACATGCCATACAAGGTTATCCATGTAGAACGCTGTGAGGCTGATGACATTATTGGCACATTAGTATATGATACTCAAGAGTTTGGTCGTCATCAAAAGGTTATGATTATCTCAGCCGACAAAGACTTTATTCAACTGCATAAGTTTGATAATGTCCGTCAATATAGCCCAATGCAAAAGAAGTTTGTTGAACATGATAATCCAAGACTATACGCCCTTGAACATGTACTCAAAGGCGATAGTGGTGATGGTGTACCAAACGTACTTAGTGAAGATAATGTCTTTGTTGAAGGTATCCGTCAAACACCAGTCACTCAGAAAAAGATTGATGCCATCTTGGCAGATCTAGATGATGGTGAATTGCTTTATGCAGCTTCTTGGTATAGGAACTATCAACGCAATGATACTTTAATTAATCTTGCAAATACTCCTAAAGAGCTCAAGGAAGAGATTATAAATAAGTTTGAGATTCCGGCTCAACGTGGGCCAGGAAAAGTACTAAACTACTTTGTAAAGAATCGTTGTAAAATGTTAATTGAATGTATTGAGGACTTTAATAATGGCTAAAGAAAAAACAGTTAGTAATATGACTCTTAAAGAAGTTCTTGATTTAGTAGCTGAGGCTCCATCCAGAGCTGAAAAATCAAAACTTCTTCTCAAATACGATAGCAAGGCATTAAGGAATTTGCTTAAAGCAGCCTTTGATGATACTATTGTATTCAAAATGCCGAAAGGCGCACCGCCTTATGAACCAGCCGATACCAGAGTTGTGAATCCGGCCGCTGTTCAAAGAGCTACAAAGCAAATGGGTTACTTTGTAGAAAATGGTTTATCACCAAATATGATGCAGCCAAAAAGAGAAAAGATGTTTATGAACTTTCTCGAAACGATGCATCCAGATGATGCTGAGTTACATATTGCAGCAAAAGATAAGAAGTTTTCTATTCCTACACCACTCTTCAAAGGTGTGACAAAAAAGCTAGTCCAAGAGACTTGGCCGAATTTGATCAAAGAATAAATACAATTATGATCGACGTAAGTACATCATATATCGCAGCCTGTCAAGACAACCGTCTTGCAGGCTTTTTTTAACTCAAAGAAAAGGAGACGTACTATTTCGCTAACATCTAACCTGAGTAAAAGGAGAAAAGATTTGCGGGGCTCCCAAATAGAACGGTTAAAACGAGATTCTAGAGAACTCAAACATTACATGAAAAAGATGGAAAAGAGAGGCGATAAAAACTTAGTACACAAACTCAAAACGAAATATGAATATCTTAATTCTAAAATTGAAGAAGTTGAATTGGATATTGCAGTTTAGGGTTTACAACCTATTGAAAATGTGTTATAATATACGTATATGATGAGGAATTGATATGAATATTTTTATACTAGATGAAGATCCAGTTGTTGCAGCTCAAATGCAATGTGACAAACACGTGGTCAAGATGATCGTGGAATCAGCTCAAATGCTGAGTACGGCCCATCGAATGCTTGACGGCAAGATGATTATGAAGCCCTCAAAGTCTGGAAAGCGTATGGTCAAGTATTACGACCTGTATGAGGGTGCCGATGATCTGGAAGCTGAATTGTTATTCTATAAGGCTGTACACCACGGCCATCCGTGTACTGTATGGACCATGGAATCTTCTGAAAATTACAAATGGCATTGGGAACATTTCTATGCGCTATGTAAAGAATACGAGTATAGATATGGTAAGACCCATGAAACAGAACGAAAGCTGCTTTGGCCGCTTCAAAACTTACCAAGGAACATTCCTAAATCAAATCAAATGACACCATTCAAACTTGCTATGAAGTCAAACCCTGAGTGTTTCTTCTACAATGATCCTGTTCGCTCTTACCGAGCATTCTACCATACCAAGCAGGATCGTTTCAAAATGGTATGGACTAAAAGACCAGAACCTGATTGGTGGAACCAAGAACTGAAAGAGATGAAAAATGGAAAGATACTGGGCATACATGAAACGCCGAATGAAAGAGCAGGATGAGCTCGAAGGCATCAATTGCAACTTTATGCTACCAAGTGAAATGGCCCGTCGTATTAAGGCCTTAGAAAAACGTATTGAGGAATTAGAGAATGCCAACGTACCGGTTCAGGAACAAGACAACGGGTGAAGAGTTTGACCACTTTGTCAAAATGGATGACAAAGAGGCTTATATGAAAGAAAACAATCTGGAGTCAGTAATTGTTCCAGTTGGTTTTGTTCATCAACCTGGCAGTCACCTTCCAGTAGATAATGGCTTTAGAGAAGTGCAGGACAAAATTGCACAAACTCACAGAGCCCACAATATGAAAAGACATTAATATGAGTAGCCTGAAACTAAGATTAGAAGATATGTATGACGTTGAGCCAGTTACACCTAATCAGAAAAAAGTGTGTGACGCTTACGATGCAGGAGACTCTATTGTTATGGCTGGCTCTGCCGGCACAGGTAAAACTTTTATGGCGTTGTCACTCGCGCTAGAGGATGTCCTTGATAAGGAAATGTCCTATGATAAAGTAGTGATCGTACGGTCAATTGTACCAACTAGAGATATCGGCTTTCTTCCAGGTGATGAGGAAGAAAAGAAAGACGCTTATACAGGTCCATATAGATCTATTTGTGCGGAGCTTTTTCAAAACGCTGACGCATGGACCAAGCTTAAAAATGCTGGTACAGTCGATTTTATTTCGACCTCATTCATCAGAGGCTTGACCATCCAAAATGCTATCATCATTCTTGATGAGATGCAAAACTTAACCTTCCATGAACTTGACTCAATAATTACACGCGTAGGAGACAATTGTAAGTTTATTATGTGTGGTGATTATTATCAATCAGACTTTTCCAAAGAATCTGACCGGACAGGGATACTTAAATTCCTGTCTATTATTGAACAACTAAGAAACTTCACAGTTGTAGAGTTCGGTTGGGAAGATATCGTGAGATCGGACTTTGTCCGGGATTACATAATGACTAAGGAAATGTTACAAATCAGATAGGGAGCTACTCCGATGGCTAAATATACTCGCTGGGATCCAAAGAACAAAAAAGCCGGAAGAAAGAAAAATAGATCAAAACTTGGATTAACCAGTCGATTCGGAAACATATTGAACAAAGAACTAAAAAATGACCTTCAAACACTTAAACAAAAAGTTGGATTACGATGATCTACTTGCCGAAACTACAGCCAATGGGCGATTATATACCACACCTTCTGGTGCTAGGTATCCATCAATTACCACAGTTCTGAGTATTCTCAGTGAAGACGGAATACGAGCGTGGAGACAAAGAGTCGGTGAAGAGGCCGCCAATCGCATTAGCACTAGAGCTGCTAATCGCGGGACTGCTGTACATAGCATTATTGAACGATATTTAGATAATGAGGAAAATTATGCAGACGGTTTTATGCCAAATATTATCCAGAATTTTACTGATCTTAAATCCGTATTGGATGAGAACCTGGATAACATTAGGGCTCAAGAAGTACCTTTATATTCTGATCACTTACGGCTCGCTGGGCGAGTTGATTGTGTGGCTGAGTTTAATGGCGTTCTTAGTATCGTAGATTTTAAGACGTCACGCAAACTGAAAAAGAAAGAATGGATTACGAATTACTTTGCACAAGAAGCAGCTTATGCTATTATGTGGGAAGAAAGAACGGGTGAGCCAATTACTCAATTGGTCACCTTAATCACTGTGGACGACGAACAACCACAAGTGTTTATTGAGCATAGAGATAACTGGACTGAATTGTTACTTAAAACAAGAGATGAATATGAAAGAAGAAAACTCTTTGGCCACTGAAGCCAAACATAACATAGAGATCTGTTGCCAAACCTTATGTGACAAAGAAACAGTTATTGATTATATTAAACAACTCGAAGAAGAAAACAAAAATCTAAAAAGACAACTAGGTCTTCTTCAACCAACCTCATAGGAGAAACTTATGCTGAAAAAACTTGCTGCCGCAGGTGTGTTCCTGCTGGCATCCCTTTCAATTGCTCATGCCGAACCTACTAAAGTAGGATTCATTTACGTGGGTCCAATTGGAGATCATGGATGGACATATCGTCATGATATTGGCCGTCAA
>MDTD01172586.1_pt1 | contig 34596 bp, 28 predicted proteins | sample 811221 | NCBI WGS metagenome assembly MDTD01 (sample SAMN05326646, study PRJNA326480) | marine metagenome | isolation source: seawater | place: Pacific Ocean: South West | collected 2011
ATATGTAAAATAAAATTGACTTCATTTGTCCCCGCCGTAAGATGACCTGATGAATCAGTCTGCCCCGGTCAACGTAGCAGTTGGCAGGGCGTCGCCGGGCGCACTGCTTGAGCTTCTCAAACCGATCACATGGTTCCCCCCCATGTGGGCTTTCCTGTGTGGCTGGGTATCTGCCGGCCCAAACAGCAGTATCACGACCTGGTCACTTTTAGCAGGCATCGCACTCACCGGCCCGCTCGTCTGCGGCGCCAGTCAGGTGGTAAATGACTGGTATGACCGGGACGTTGATGCGTTGAATGAGCCCCATCGCCCCATCCCCTCCGGCAGAGTGCCCGGTAAGACTGCTTTGTCGTTTGCCATGGTCTGGACGCTGATTGCCCAGACGTGGGCCATGATGCTGGGCACCTGGGTCGCGGCGGCGACCTTTATCGGCCTATTACTCGCCTGGGCTTACAGTGCGCCGCCCCTGCGACTCAAGCTTAATGGCTGGTGGGGAAATAGCGCGGTTGCCCTGAGTTACGAGGGCTTGGCGTGGGTGACTGGGGCGGCGATCGTCATGGGCGGCGCGTTACCGTCTGCCCCCACACTGATCATCGCCCTGCTCTATAGCATCGGAGCGCACGGCATCATGACACTAAATGACTTCAAGAGCGTGGAGGGTGACCTGAAGCTGGGCATCCGGTCACTACCGGCCCAACTCGGTAGGGAATGCGCCGCGAGCATAGCGTGCGGATTTATGCTGCTCCCCCAGCTCGTGGTCATCGCGCTTTTGATGGCGTGGCAGCTGAATCTTTCCGCCGGCACAGTGGCAATTGTTGTCGGTGCTCAGCTTCTCTGCATGAAGCGACTACTTTCTGATCCGAAACGCTTCGCCCCCTGGTACAACGCGACCGGCGTCTCGCTATATGTACTGGGGATGATGAGCGCCGCCCTCGGTCTTGGGGGCTGGCTCGCATGATCAGCAACGTTAGCGCCCATTGGGCAGGGCTCAGCTGGTGGCACATTATTCGGCTGGGTTTGATACAAACCGCCCTCGGCGGGATCGTGGTACTGACCACCTCAACGCTCAACCGCATTATGGTAGTCGAGCTCGCGCTGGCGGCCACCATCCCGGGCTTTCTGGTAACGATTCATCACGTGGTGCAATTGGCGCGTCCGCGGATTGGCTATGGCTCTGATGTAGGAGGCAGACGAACGCCGTGGATCATCGGCGGCATGGCGATTCTCGGCGTTGGCGGTGTACTGGCCGCATTGGGCACCACTCTCATACCGTCTCAGCATTGGTTGGGGTTGGGCGTTTCCGCACTGGGTTTCTTTGCCATCGGCGTGGGCACAGGCGCCACAGGAACTTCTTTGCTCGCACTACTGGCAAAGCAAGTCGCACCCGAGCGTAAACCCGCGGCCGCGGCCCTCGTCTGGTTCATGATGATTATTGGCTTTGCGGTAACAGCCAGCATTGCAGGGCACTTTCTGGATCCTTATTCCCCGGAGCGATTACTCGCGGTCACCACCACGGTATCGGCACTGGCCATGATGATCACGCTGGTGGCTATCCGTGGCATCGAGCCCCGTGACAGCACGGGCACAAACACCGCACTTGTCGAGGCGGCTATAGAAAAGCACGCTTTCCGCACCGCTCTCTTAGAGGTTTGGCAAGATCCGCAGGCCAGGGTTTTCACCGTATTCGTATTTGTATCGATGCTGGCCTATTCGGCTCAGGACCTGATTTTGGAACCCTTCGCAGGGCTGGTCTTCGGGCGAACGCCAGGTGAATCAACCCAATTGGCAGGGGTACAACATGGCGGTGTCTTGCTGGGCATGACAGCCATGGCGATCTCAACGCTGTTGTTTAAATCTAGGGGAGCCGCATTACTGCGACTCTGGATTCGCGGCGGCTGCCTCCTCTCTGCGGTCGCGCTGTTTTTACTGTGCTGGGGTGGGCTAACTAGCCCGACGTGGTCACTGGAAGCCAACGTCTTTTTACTAGGCACTGCCAACGGTGGGTTCGCGGTGGCAGCTATCGGCGCCATGATGGTATTGGCCAGCGCAGGGCAAAAAAAGCGTGAGGGCATCCGCATGGGGCTGTGGGGCGCTGCGCAGGCGATTGCGTTTGCGCTGGGTGGCTTCCTGGGCGCGGTGGCAGTCGATGTCACCAGCTACTGGCTCAACGATCCGGCTATTTCCTATGGCCTTGTTTTCGCGTGTGAGGGCGTGCTGTTTGTGGTTGCCGCCTCTATGGCACGCCACATTCACATCGCCAACTGGGGAGGTGAGCAGCAAAACCAGCTGCCGTCCTTTGGCGATATTGCTTTGGCGGAAGCCGGAGAGGGGGGCATCAGATGACTCTACCGACTGCTGACTATGACACCATTGTCGTCGGGGGCGGCCCCTCCGGCGCTACCGCAGCTCACGACCTTGCCAGACAGGGACATCACGTCTTGTTGCTCGAGCGGGGTTTCCGTATCAAGCCCTGTGGCGGCGCGATTCCTCCCTGCCTGCTCGAGGAATTTGATATTCCCGATCACCTGATAAAAGCGCGAATTCGATCCGCACGCATGGTATCACCCCGTGGCGAATCCGTAGACATGCCCATAGATGGCACGTTTGTTGGCATGGTCGATCGAGATGAGTTTGATCCCTGGTTACGGGATCGTGCGGGGCACGCGGGCGCCGACGTGGTGGCAGGTGTGTTTAAATCCCTACGCTACGAGGGTGACCGAGTCGCTCTCACCTATCAAACCAAAGGGGATGATCAGCGCACTGAAACTGTCACCGCTCGGAGTGTCATCGGTGCCGATGGCGCCCGCTCGGGTGTCGCGCGCGCTACGATTCCTGACGCTGAAAAAACGCCGTGGGTATTGGCCTATCACGAGATCATCGAGGTGCCCGAAGATCAAAATTGGGAGGCTTACGACCCCGATCGCTGCGACGTCTGGTATCAAGGCCGCCTGTCGCCTGACTTCTACGCCTGGGTCTTCCCCCATGGGCGCAATGCCAGTATTGGCGTGGGCAGCGCTCATAAGGACTTCTCCGCGAAAGCCTCCGTTGCGGCGCTGCGCGAAGATGTGGGACTCAGTGAGGCAACCACCAAACGTAAAGAGGGCGCGCCCATTCCCATGAAGCCCATGAAGCGCTGGGACGATGGTCGAGCAGTCCTGGTCTCAGGTGACGCCGCCGGTGTCGTGGCGCCGGCATCAGGCGAGGGCATTTACTACGCCATGCTCTGTGGCCGGCTTGCAGCCGACGCGATGCATGCATTTCTAGAGACCGGTGATGCAGCGGTGCTGGGCCAGGCTCGCAAACGTTTCATGAAATTACACGGCAAAGTGTTCTGGGCGCTGGGGCTTTTGCAACGCTTCTGGTATGGCACGGACAAGCGCCGCGAGAAATTCGTTGCAATGTGTCGCGACCCCGATGTGCAGACGCTCACCTGGCAGTCCTACACCACCAAAAAACTGGTCAGGCGGCGTCCCTTCGCGCACATTCGCGTCTTTTTCAAAGATGTAGCGCAACTGCTGGGACTGGCCAGAGCCTGACCGATGCCCGAGTGGCTCTCGGTACCCCGACTGGTCGATATCATTCTGCTGGGGATGGCGGTCGAGGCGGGCTGGCTGTTTTGGCGTCATCGCCGTCTGGGATTGCCCGGGATCCCAAGTCTACTTCTGCACCTCCTATCCGGCGCTTCTTTGCTGGTAGCTATGAGATTGGCACTCCGCAGTGCAGATCCAGCGCTCATCGCAGCAGCCCTGGGTGTGGCCGGTATCACCCACGCCATAGATGTTGTCCGTGAGATGCCACGAGGCACCAGTCAGTCACGCGATAAATCAACCAACTAACACTTAGTGCGGCCGCCGTGGTCACTACCAGCTCAATTTTCAAGCGCTAACAAGTGTTTTATCCTCCCTACGCAGAAACCAACGCAGCACCGCATCACCCAGACTAAGCTCCTATCATCATGACATCCAGAAATGCTCAATGTCCGTGCGGTAGTGGACAACGATTCAAACACTGTTGTGGAAGCCACTCTTCGGAATCTCGCACTGCAGATCTCAACGAGGACATCTACGACGAAAACGGTAATTTTCTTGAAAAATTTCGCGGCGTCGCGATGAGAAGGTTCTGCCCAGAACCACCGGGCGCTCTCACAATGTCTAAAGCTGTCGCGCCACCGGGAATCATGGTCATCGAGGGTTTTCTAGGGCAGCAGTTTTGTGACGACTTTTGTCAGTATATTTCTGAGCAAGACACGCGACGCCTGGGCGTCGTTGATTCAGATGAATTTGACCGCACCGGAAAGGTAACGTACGAGCATCACGCTGCGCGCATTACGGAAACCATCGACCTCAAACATCGAAAAACCGACATGCTGCGTGAGGTTGTACGTGGATACAGGGATTACGCTACCCGATTCTTCGCTGCTGACTTGGATACCATCGAGAGCCCGTCTGTTTTGAAGTATACCGCTGGTGGCCGTTATGACCCCCATGCAGACAGCGAACACTGGAATCTTGAGGAAAGCACCTGGGTACGCTCGCTGGAAAGAGACTACAGCTTGCTTCTCTATTTAAACGAGGGCTATGAGGGAGGAACTCTCTACTTCCCGAATTTTAAATGGCGGATCAAACCTCGAAGAGGCATGTTGGTGTCTTTCCCTTCCGACCATCGGTACCTTCATGGCGCAGAGCCACTAACTAGTGGCACGAGATTCGCTGTTGCCAGTTGGGCAAAGGCCAAAATCAGTCCCATATTTGACCCTTACAAAACACATCAATGAATCCGTCCAACCTCGGCTCTGTCGAGGGTAGATGAATCGCAAGCTAGCAGCGCTTGTCATGCCCCCTACCACCGCGTCCCGCTCACTCGCTCACTCCCCGGGAGTTATCTTGAACCAGATCATCCGTACAACAATATTGCTATGTCTAACATCTATCTCGCTAGAGACAGGGGCGACACCTATCATCCAGCCCAGCGCTCCTGGGCAGACCTCAACGCAGCTTACCGCCGAACAGGCGATCAAGATCGCGAACACCAGCTACACCCCGGGCGACGCCCAATTTATGCGGGACATGATCCCCCACCATCAGCAAGCCCTAGAGATGTCGCAACTCGCTCCCAACAGAACCAACTCACCAGAGATTTTGGAAATCGCGGGCAGAATTGAAGCCGCGCAGGGCGACGAAATCGCCTTTATGGAACAGTGGCTGATGAGCCGCGGCGAATCGCTGAGTCGATTTTCAGACCAGCATGAACATCACACGATGCGTGGTATGGCGACACCTGAACAAGTGGAAAACCTGGCCGGTGCCTCAGCGACCGATTTTGATCGCCAGTTCCTGACGCTCATGATCACCCATCATGAGGGCGCGCTGCACATGGTGGAAGATCTTATGGAGCAGCCGGGCGCAGCTTATGACCCGATGCTGTTTGAATTCACGAACGATGTGACCAACGATCAATCGAAAGAAATCGAGCGCATGCACGAGGTGTTACTGGGGCTCTCCGATGATCCGCGAGCACGCCTCGCACCCGGCTTCGACAACGCCGAAGAGGCCATTTGGAATCTCCGCAAAGTCGCTGTGCTGTCAAAACCGGCCGGCTTTTACGATCCGGCCAACCCCGCCGAACTTCCCCCAGAGCGCTTCCTGCCAAGCGACTCGGATCAGGATGACAACAGCAGCATTCTTGCGATGGCGAATCCTCCGGATGACTTTTCAGGCTCAACTTCAGATTCTCATGACCACGACGTCACACACAGCCGCGAACCGGCCACAACCGGCAACACCAAGCACGATACAGGCACAATGCATCACACAGTCAGCTCAACCGAATTGGAGACTGATAACACCGTAGCTGACAGTACCTCCACTGCTGACGACGAGGAAAGGGACGAACCGGAACCCCGCTCGCCGATGTTGAGCTTCTCTAACACCGACATCGCGTTCCGCGATGACATCATGGTCGCCGGCAGCTATCACGGCTTTAACATTTACCAACTCGACGAGAGCGGTGTGCCGGAACTGACGGCGTCAGTGGTGTGTCCCGGTGGACAAGGTGACGTCTCCATCGTGGACCACTTGCTGATTATGTCAGTAGAAGAAACGCGCGGACGGGTCGATTGCGGCTTGCAGGGCGTCCGAGCAGAAGTGAGTGAGGAACGCTTCCGAGGACTGCGTATTTTCGATATCTCAGAGTTGACGCGGCCGATACAAGTGGGCGCCGTGCAAACCTGCCGTGGCTCGCACACGCATTCGGTTGTGTCAGGGCCAGACGCCGATGGCAACATCATTATCTACAACTCGGGTATTTCCCGCGTCCGCGATGAGGAAGAACTGCCCGGCTGCTTCGATGAATCACCCGGCGACGACCGGACTGCCCTGTTCCGCATTGACGTAATAGAAATACCGATCCATAACCCTGCCGAGGCGCGAATTATCGACAGCCCCGCCGTCTTCGCTGACCCAAAGACCGGTGCGTTGGCAGGCCTGTGGCGGGGTGGCGATCATGGCGAGGACACTCAGGAAACCTATCGCACCGACCAGTGTCATGACATCACAGTTTACCCCGAGCTGAATATTGCTGCGGGTGCCTGCTCAGGAAACGGGATTCTGTTTGACATTACTAACCCTAGAGCCCCCGAGCGTATCGACGTGGTCAACGACACCGGTTTTGCGTACTGGCACTCCGCAACATTCAACAACGACGGCACGAAGGTGCTGTTCACAGATGAATGGGGCGGCGGCACACGCCCACGATGCCGCGCGTATGATCCTCTCACGTGGGGTGCCGACGCAATCTATGACATCCTCGACAACAAACTGGTATTCCAGAGCCATTTCAAAATACCTACCCCTCAAGGCGAGACAGAAAACTGTGTCGCGCATAATGGTTCGATTATTCCGGTGCCGGGCCGCGATATTTTTGTTCAGGCCTGGTACCAGGGTGGCGTCTCGGTTGTCGACTTCACCGATTCTGCCAACCCCATTGAGATCGCTTATTTTGATCGCGGCCCCATCGATGCCGACGATCTAGTGACCGGCGGTTACTGGTCTACCTATTGGTACCAGGGGAAAATCTATGGCACGGAGATCATTCGCGGCATCGACGTGCTCGCGCTGGTCCCGAGTGAGCATCTCACGGAAAACGAAATTGCCGCGGCGGGACTGGCAGACCAAGGTACCGTATTTAATCCTCAACAACAGTTCCCTGTGAGCTGGCCCGTCGCACCCGTCGTGAGCATGGCCTATCTGGATCAGCTAGTTCGGGCAAACCCAGACCAAGCCCAAACACTGGTGCCGCTTTATGAGACACTACAAGCGGCAGAGTCATTATTAGAAGAAAATGGGCAGGACGCGACGATTGCATCGTCGCTGACTGATTGGGCGGAGTCCCCGGCGTTGGCACAAGCTGACGCGTTACGGGACAGCCTTTACGATCTCAGTGAAAGACTGGGTGTACCACCACCCGCACGGTTGATCAGTCAGACTGCTCCGTAGAGGAGTTTCCATGAACGACGTCGCGACGCGTGTAGAGCGCACCGGATTCTATGCAGGACAAAACCGGTGGGTAGCGATCGCGGTGAAAGTGATCGTGGTGGCGCTGGTTTTATGGGCGTCACTCGCCGCCGATGCAGGCCGCATTCTCATGGAATTTCAATCCGCCACCATTGGCTACTTCGGCGGCTGGTACGTCTACGCCTCAGCGGCTTTCATGATCGCCAGCCTACTCCTCGCCCTACTGCCCCGCACGGGACAGATTCGTCTTGGCCCCGACAACAGCACACCGGAGTTCAGCCGGTTTGCGTGGTTTTCGATGATGTTCGGTGCAGGCATTGGCGTCGGCATGCTGACCTATTCCACCGCGGAACCACTCGCCCATTTCGCGAACAATCCCGATGTGATCATGGGCACCACACCCGCACTGGAACGAGACAATCTGGCCGCGGCCTATAAGTGGACATTGCTCCACTACGGTCTCACCCCTTGGGGCTGCTACGCCATTGTCGGCATGTCCCTCGCCTACTTCGCCTATCGCCGCAACATGCCACTGACCATTCGCTCGCCCTTTTCCGCGGTCCTCAACCCCGAGCTCGCGAGACGAGTGGGCGGGGTGGTCGATGCGGCCGCCATTCTCGCAACGATCATTGGTATCGGCGTCACTATTGGATACGGCGTGAACCAACTCACCTTCGGCATGCATCAGATTACAAACTGGGGTTGGTTAGTCACCAACGGCAAACCCAGCCTGACCGCCCTGTCTCTGGCAGTCATTTTTCTGACGCTGGCAGCGATGCTGTCTGCGCTGTCGGGCATTGGGCGCGGCATTCGCTGGCTCTCTAACCTCAACATGGCGCTGTCATGGCTGCTGCTTGTCATCTTTATTGTTTTCGGCGCCACGGCCTTTGCGGGTGAAATGTTTGTCGCAGGCCTTTCCGAGTATCTAGGTGCTATTCCTGCTATGTCCGTCACGATCTGGGACGGTGGTCATACAGAAATCGCACAGGCACTCAGCGACTGGCAATCCGCATGGACCATTTTCTATTGGGCTTGGTGGATCGCGTTCACGCCCTTCGTCGGATTGTTTCTAGCCCGCGTCTCGCAGGGCCGCACCATCAGAGAATACGTGGTGGGCGCCATCCTGCTGCCTTCCCTGATGTGCTTTGCCTGGTTCTGCATCATCGGTGGCACCGCTCTGGACCTTGAACTGAGTGGCGTTGCGGGAGGCAATATTCTCGAAGCAGATTTATCGGCTCAGTTATTCGCCACGGTCGAGAATCTATTCAGCGCTCAATGGGTTTTGCCGGTCGCAACACTCTGCGTGGTGCTATTGATTACCTATCTGGTGACGTCTGCCGATTCGGCGGTGCTGGTAATTAACACCATTGTGTCGGGTGGCGCACCCGACGGCGTTCGTGCCCGCCATATTGTGTTGTGGAGTGTCTTGCTGGGCCTAGTGATCATCACCCTTTTATTTGCGGGCGGAATGGATGCACTGCGCTCGGTCATGATTATCGGCGCCCTGCCCTTCTCGGCGGTGATGTTGTTCATGCTCTGCGCTTTAGGCTACGCATTGTGGACAGACACAAAGCCGCCAAAGCCCTCCTCGTAATCTCTGCGGCGACGCCCGCATCTCGCACCTCTAGTTGATAGCTGACTAACGTATCGGAACACTGGCCTTTGCAAAGCGGCCCTCTCCAGGACGCATAGGACAGATGCGTCGCAAGAACACCCCCAACATCCCATGGGATGTCACTAGACCGAGTGGCTGACGGAATTATGCTGATCCCTGAAATCCCAGTTGCCGCCACGCCTCATACACCACTACCGCTGCCGCGTTGGATAAATTAAGACTGCGACTACCCGCCATCATCGGCAGTTTGAGCACATGCTCAGTCGGTAACGATGCCAGTATCGCGTCAGAAAGACCCTTAGTCTCGGAACCAAGAATGAGTGAGTCACCCGATCTGAAATCAAATGCAGCATAGGATGCTTGGCCTGTGGTCTCGATCCCGATGAGCCTGCGCTCTGAGAAGGCCCGACGATACGCCGCCAACTCATCCCAAATCTGCACGGTGGCAAATTCGTGGTAGTCGAGGCCGGCGCGACGCAACCGGGTATCGTCCAGCTCAAATCCCAGGGGTTCGATCAAATGCAGCGTGCATCCTGTATTCGCGCACAGCCTGATGATGTTACCCGTATTGGGTGGAATCTCTGGCTGACACAAAACAAGGTGTAAGGGGCTGTCGGTCATGAGTGGCCTAACCCGTGTTGCGCATCCCGGCGGCGATACCCGCCATCGTGACCATCATCGCCTGCTGTATCTCGGGGTGATTATCTGCTCTCGCCCGCCGCAAAAGCTCTGCCTGGAGCAGATTGAGCGGCGCGGTATAGATATTGCGTAACCCAATGGATTGTTGCCCCCACGGGTCATGCGCGAGCAATTCTTCACTCCCGATAATGGCCAGCAAGGTGCCAATGTCTTCTTGCAACTGATCGCGCAAGCGCGTGCCAACAGATGACAGCGCCGACTCTACCAGTAATTGATCATAGTGAGCTGAAAGGGTGTGATCGGACTTGGCAAACACCATTTCCAGCATCGACAGGCGCGCCCTGAAAAAGGGCCAAGCCTCAATCATCTCGCGCAACATCTCGAGCCTATCCTCATCAAGTGCAGACTGCAGTGCCTCGCCCGCGCCTAACCAGGCAGGCAACATGAGTCGATTCTGCATCCAGGCAAAAATCCAGGGTATGGCCCGCAAGCTCTCAATGCCTCCGTCGGATTTTCGACGCGCGGGTCGAGAACCCAAGGGTAAAGATGCCAGCTCCTGTTCGGGAGTGGCCTGCCTGAAATACGGAACGAACTGCGGATCCTCGCGCACCCAGCGCCGATAAACCTCACAGGACCGAGAAGCCAACTCATCCATTAATTCGCGCCAGTCAGTCGTGGGTTCCGGCGGCGGGAGGAGATTAGCCTGCAGAATGGCACTCGCGTACTGGCCAAGCGTGTTAACCGCCAGCGCGGTCATGCCCAATTTCGTGCGGATCATCTCGCCCTGCTCGGTCACCCGTAGACCTTGCGCCAACGAACCCGGTGGCTGGGAGAGCAGTGCCTGGTGAGCAGGCGCCCCACCCCGCCCAATCGTCCCACCGCGGCCGTGGAATAAGGTCAGCGCCACATCGTGCTGCGCACAACACTGAAGCAGCGTCTCTTGGGCCTGATATTGCGCCCACCCGGCGGCCAGCATCCCGGCATCCTTTGCGCTGTCGGAGTAGCCGATCATCACCATCAGCTTCTTATCGATACGAGCGCGGTAAGCGGGGTCCTCAAGCAGCGTGCCTACCACCGTGGCAGCATTATCGAGATCCGCCAGCGTCTCGAAGAGCGGGACAACCTGCATACGCTCAGAGCACCCAGTCGCTTTAAGCAGAAGCTGGACCGCCAGCACATCGGAAGGGGCAGACGCCATCGAAATCACATAGACACCCAAGGCGGCCTCAGGCGTCGCAGCAATGGTCTTGAAGGTATCGAGCACCTCCCGGTCTTTGGCATCGAATGGGCTGTCCCAAGGAATCAGTGGTCGCGGGCTGCTGAGCTCTGATTGCAACCACGCAATGCGCTGCGATTCTGGCCACTCACTGTAGTCACCGATTTCCAGCATCTGCGTCATCGCGCTCAACGCAGCGCGGTGACGACCACTTTCCTGACGAATATCGAGCTTGATCAAATAAGGCCCAAAGCAGTGAGCGCGTCGTAGCGTATCCCAGAGCAAACCCCGGGCCATCTCGATCAGACCACACGACACCAAGCTGTCATAACAGGCCTGCAGCGGCCCCAGAAGCGCGTCACAGGTCAGGGGTTCTGGCGCTGCCGCCCCCTGATTTAACGCGTCTTCAAGGGCTTGTCGCTGCCGACGCAATGTCACGAGCAGCGGCTTTAAAACAGCCCGGTACGGCTCGCGCGCCCCCATCGCTTGGCTTTTGAGCGCATCGGTGGCCGTGGTCGCAGAGAGCTCCTCGTAAAGCAGCGCCAAGTCGTTACTGAAAAGTTCGCAGGCTTGCCACTGGGCGAGTAGCAAAACCTCGCGGGTTACAGACGCCGTGACGTTGGGGTTGCCGTCGCGGTCGCCGCCGATCCAACTGGAAATTTGGATGGGGCACCAATCTGGCTCGGGCAATGCCAGCGAATACGCCTCGCAAACCGCATCAATCTGACGGAGGAACTGCGGTACGGCGTCCCACAGCGAGTTTTCAATGACGGCAAACCCCCAGCGCGCTTCGTCAACCGGTGTTGGCCTTTGCGTGCGGAAATCTTCGGTATGCCAAATTTGCGAGATCAGCTCAGCGATACGGCGTTGGATCTGTTGTCTGGTGAGGTCACCCAGCACCGCACTATCCATCGTAGATAAGCAATCGCTCAATGCACGGTGCTTGTGAATGAGCGTGCGGCGGGTGATCTCTGTGGGATGCGCAGTGAGCACCAGATCGATGTGAAGATTGGCAATCGCATCCTGAATGTGTCGGTCTTTGGTCTCAGTCTGCAGCACGCGGAGCGTTCTCTCGAGCACCGAGCTGGCAGAGAAGTGGGCCTCGGTGCGCACAGACATGGTGTGCTGTTGGTCAGCGATGTTGGCCAAATTCAAAAACTGGCTGAACGCTCGCGCAATCACGAGCACCTCGTGGTCCTCAAGCGAAGCCAGCAGTTGATCCAGCGCCTCCCAGGTATCGCTGTCCTGCGCCGCCTTTGATTGAATTCGGATTTGCTCGACGCGCTCAAAAAGCGCCTCGCCAGCATTGTCCTTAACAATGTTTCCCAGCATGTCGCCCAGCAATCGCACATGGGAGCGCAGCTGTGTGGTGTCTACCACCTCCTCCATCATCACTTTTCCTCAGCTGTGATCAGACACTGCGCTTCAATCCTCAGAGGGGAAGCGCGTCGATTTCAGACTGTCTTTAATGCGGGCGAGATGCGGCAAGATGCTCTCCCCGCGCTGTAATGTCATACCGGTGGCCAACACATCTAACACCACCAGCTGGACGATACGAGACGTCATCGGTAAGTACTCTTCCGTGTTCTCAGACACGCTTAGATCGATGCTCAGGTGACTAGCCTGTGCCAAGGGAGAGCCCTCCGCCGTCAATGACACCACCGTGGCCTCGGTACTCCGCACTAACTGAGCCGTCTCAACCAGTGTCTCAGTGCGACCGGTGTGAGAGATAAAGAAGAAGACGTCACCAGCACCCCCTCCAGCCGCCAGCATTCGGTGCATCAATGGGTCGGTACAGGTCGTCACGGGCACTTTGAAACGGAAGAATTTGTGCTCGGCATCATGGGCAACGGCGGCTGACGTACCAAGGCCCAGAAAGTAAATGTGTCGCGCTTGAGCAAGATACGCAACGGCTCGCTCAATCGCTGCCAGGGGCAGCTGATCTCGGGCCAGCATCAGTGCCGTTATCGTGTTATCGAACAGCTTCTTCGGATAGGTGTCGATGCCGTCGTCCATCTCGACGGCCCGACTGATATAACGCACACCCGACACCAGGGAACGTGCGAGCTTCAACTTAAAGTCGGGAAAGCCCGTTGCCTCAAATTTTTTGCAGAAACGATTCACGCTGGGTTCACTCACACCCGCTGCGGCCGCGAGGACGGCGATGCTCGAGCGGGTAGCCGTTTCAGGGTCTTCCAGAATGGCACGCGCCACTTTGGTTTCGGATTTGTTGAGCTCCGGTAAAGCGGCACTGAGCACGCTCAGCAGGTTGCTGTCCTGATCCATCGCTTACACCTTCACCCTGTTCAGCTCGGTTTGACCGGGTTGCTCGCACGAAATCGGGACCGCGCGTTGGCTTTGACCCTCGCCACGGGAGATTTTATCGCCTTTTTTGTAATAAAACATAAATATAGTCCGCTTCACCGTATTTTTATGGCCTCCCGTGTAATAAAACTACAAAGTGGAATCGGCAAAGGATAGGTAAAGCCTGCCTACCAAACAGAGCGGGCGCCTTCTCAACACGACACAAATAAGGGGTAGCGGATATGGTCAACATCGCCATTAACGGATACGGCCGGATCGGGCGCAACATCCTTCGTGCCTTCTACGAACGCCCCCAGCTCAGGGAGGCAATGCGGCTCGTCGCCATCAATGACTTGGGTTCGCCCGAGATGAACGCGCATCTAACACAGTTTGATACCACTCATGGTCGCCTCGCACAGCGCGTCACCGTGGACAGCGAGGACATGGTGGTTGGGAACGATCGCATCCGCATTGTGTCCGAGCGCGACCCCCGTCAACTGCCTTGGGATGCACTTGAGATCGATATCGTCTTTGAATGCACAGGCCTGTTCACCGAACGTGAGAGTGCTCGCCAGCACCTGGCCGCAGGCGCCAAACGCGTCTTGGTCTCCGCGCCGGGTAAAAGCATGGACGCTACAGTGGTCTATGGCATCAATCACACCGCACTGACCGCTTCAGATCAAATTGTCTCCAATGCCTCTTGCACGACCAACTGTTTGGCGCCCATTGCAAAACCCTTACATGATTCAGTTGGCATTGAGCAGGGACTGATGACCACCATTCATGCCTACACCAATGATCAGAGTCTGGCTGATGTTTATCACAGCGACCCCTACCGGGCCCGCGCGGCAGCACACAGCATGATCCCCACCAAGACGGGTGCTGCGGCGGCCATTGGCCTGGTGATGCCCGAACTCAAAGGACGACTCGACGGGTTAGCGGTGAGAGTACCGACACTGAATGTATCGTTGGTTGACCTGACGTTCACCGCCACTCGCAGTACCTCTGTCGAGGAGATTAACGCCGTCATGTTGCAAGCAGCCGAGGCAGACACTGCGGGGGTGCTGGGTTACAACGTGCAGCCCTTGGTATCGATCGACTTCAACCACAATAGCTTCTCGAGCAACTTCGACGCCAACCACACTCGAGTGCAAGGCAAGCTGGTGAAGGTACTGGCGTGGTACGACAACGAGTGGGGCTTTTCCAACCGCATGCTCGATACCAGCCTTGCTATGGCGTCTGCAATGATGAAACAGGATTTGGGTGTTGCCGCTTAAGGCACCGCCATACCGGTGAGTACTTTGGGGGCGTCAGCCCCCTTTTTTTGGCGTGCGCGCCCCCCTTTGAGGAGGGAAAGACGAGATCGGCGATCGCTAGCGAGCGATGACTCCTAGGGGGCCCACCATAAGTCGAAACCCGCGGCACCCGTATTGTCACCGATGAAAGCCGAGATCGGGTATACGACCTCATCACCGCACCGGGCTGCTTGTTCTGCCACCGAGCGCTTCGTCTCACCCACAATGTGGACGACACCAAACTCAGTGTTTTGTAAACGCTGCCTGGATAATGAGATTCTCTGATGAGGCGCCGTGGTAGGTCGTGTGATCAGTGCGCCCTGATCGGTCTTCAGTCCCTCGGCAATTTCCTCAGAGCACGGAAAGAGTGACGCGGTGTGTGCGTCCTCCCCCATGCCGAGTATCACCACATCAAAGCGTGGCATATCTTGCAAAGCCTGCGAGACCGACGACACATTGCCATCAGCACTGTCGAGCTCGCCAACCAACGAGATAAAATCCGCTGCAGCCGCACGATTCGTCAACAGCGTAGTCCGAACCATGCGCTCGTTGCTGTCGTCGTGCTGGGCGTCGACCCAACGCTCATCCGCCAGCAGCACAACGACTTTTCCCCAATCGATTTCGGTTTGGCTCAGCAGTGAGAATAGCTGCAACGGCGTGCTGCCACCGGATACCACTAGGTACCCCTTACCACGCTGCGCAATACCCTGCGTAAGACGCGTTGCCACCTCAGTCGCCAATGCCGTCTCGAGCGCGGGCCGATCCGCAAAGAGGCGCCAATCAGACATTCCAGCTTCGCCCATCGCGATCGATCAGCAGTTCGGATTTGCTCGGCCCCCAACTGCCTGCCTGATAGGTACTCACCGTCACATCAGCTTGCTCACACGCGCTGATGATTTGGTCACACCAGCGCCAGCTTTCCTCAATTTCCTCTCGACCCACGAAGAGGGAAGGGTCTCCGTTGATCGCGTCCAGAAACAACCGCTCGTAAGCGTCCGGAATCCGATCGATATCGCCGTCCTCGCGAAAGTCGAAATTCAGGGTGTGCGTTTGCAGGGACAGCTTATCCTTCAAACTCTGCCGCTTGGACACCATCGACATTTCAATGCCTTCGTTAGGCTGTAACCGGATTGTCAGCCGGTTGGGCTCGGCGCCCTGCCCTTCACCGAAAATATGATGCGGCAGCGCCTTGTACTGGATGATGATCTCCGTCACTTTATCTGGCATTCGCTTCCCAGTGCGCAGATAAAACGGCACACCAGACCAGCGCCAGTTGTCGACGTAAGCCTTGATGGCGACGAAGGTCTCGGTATTGCTATCGGTGAGCTCGCACCCTTCCTCTTCCAAATAGCCCGGCACAGGCTGAGAGTTGATCACGCCCTGGCTGTATTGGCCTCGTACCACGTGCTCTTTCACCGTCTCCGCATCGATTGGCCTTAGCGCCTTTACAATTTTGACCTTCTCGTCGCGGATACTTTCGGCTTCCAGTGAGTTGGGCGGTTCCATCGCCACCAGACACAGCAACTGCATCAAATGGTTCTGTACCATATCGCGCAGCTGACCCACGCCATCGTAATAAGCCCATCGCCCTTCAATACCGACCCGTTCAGCAACCGTGATTTGCACGTGGTCAATGCAACTCTGATCCCACTGGGAATTGATAAACCGGTTAGCAAACCGCAATACCAGCAGGTTTTGCACCGTCTCCTTGCCTAAGTAATGGTCAATCCGGTAAATGTCGCGCTCATCGAAAAAGCGAGCCAGGGTCTCATTGACTTGGCTGGAGGTGGCCAGGCTTTCGCCAATCGGTTTTTCAAGAACGATTCGGCAGGGACCCCTCAAACACTGATCATCGTGCAGCCCTTCGCAAATCGTTGAGAAGAGAGATGGCGGTGTGGCGAGATAGAACAGGCTGACCCGACGATCGTCCAACCAATCACTCAGCGCCACAAAAGCCTGCGGCTCTGCGAAATCCGAGGCGAGGTAATCCAGACGTCCGATAAAGCGCGCCCACACTGCATCGTCGATAGCTTCGCGCATATAGCCCGATATTTTCTGACGCAGGTCCTGTCGAAAATCGTCCACAGACTGCTGCTGACGACCCACTGCCGCAATGCGGAGATCCTCCTGAAGGAGCTTTGCCGCGTCGAGCTGATAGAGCGCGGGAAACAGTTTTCTGGCTGACAAATCGCCCGTAGCACCGAAAATGATCAGATCGACCGCAGTCATTTATTGGTCTCCGAATTGACTTCATGCACACGCTGCACCGTGCGACGAGCCAGCTCACACACATCCTCCCACCGCTGGGCTGCCATCAAATCAGCTGGTGTGAGCCATGAACCCCCTACCGCGCAGACACTGGAGAGGTTGAGGTAACGATCCATATTGTCGAGTGTGATGCCGCCGGTCGGCATGAAACGCACCTGAGGGAAAGGCCCGCTTAGGGCACGGATGGCGGCCGCCCCTCCAGAGGTTTCCGCAGGGAAAAACTTCAGAGTCGAGTAACCCTGCTCCAGCGCATAGATGGCCTCCGAGCCTGTCACTGCCCCGGGTACAAAGGGAACCTTGTGGCGCTCTGCAGCGGCGAACAGCTGCTCGGAGGCGCCGGGTGACACGACAAAGTCAGCGCCGGCGTCGACTGAGCGTTGGTAAGCGTCGCTTGAGCAAACGGTTCCGGCACCGATCACGGCGTCGGGAAAAGCGGACTTCATCGCGCTGATGGCGGCATAACCTTCGGGGGTACGCAGTGTGATTTCGAGTGCGGAGATACCCCCACTAAGCAGCGCCTCGGATAACGGCACCGCATCATCTAACCGATCTATCACAACAACCGGAATCACAGGGCAAGGCAGCGCCTCTAAAAGTGCTCTCGCGTCCACGTTACGCGCTCTCCGCGCACACGAGGGCGGCACCCAACAGACCCGGATCCGGATGCGTCACCACCATGGTCGCGATCTCACCATTGAAATCTGCAAAACGGCCTTTCGCGAGAAACCGCGCTCGAAAGTCACTCTTCCTGAGCAAATCGATGTAGCGCGGCGCAATGCCGCCGGCTAAGTAGACCCCACCCCTGGCGCCCAGCATTAAAGCAAGATTGCCGGCTGCGGAACCCAGAACAGAAAAAAACGTATTCATGGTCTCAACCGACAGCGCGTCCTCGCCCTGTTGAGCGGCACTTCCCACCGCCTCAGGTGTTAAGTGAGAGCTGGAGGCACCGCGTATATCTGCCAAAGCGCGATAGATATTCATGATGCCGGCGCCGCACAACAAGCGTTCGATCGAGACCCTGCCGTACTGCGCACGCAAGCGACTGAGAATCTTGGCCTCGATGTCGGTGATCGGCGCGAAATCGACATGCCCGCCCTCACCCGGTAACACGATCGGGGCACCCCGGCTATCGAAGGCCAGCGAGGCCACCCCGGTGCCCGTACCGGGTCCGATCGCCACCATGGGTTTACCGGGTTCTCGATGCCCACCACCAATTGACTCGAGATGCTCTGCCCTCAGAGCCGGTAACGCCCTCGCAATCGCCGCAAAGTCATTGATGATAGTGATGTGTGGGCAGTTGAGGCGCGTGGCAACGCTCTCGGCTGTAAAACGCCAAGCATTATTCGTAAAGCTGATTTCGGCTTGTTCAGGTATCGCAGCAACCGCGAGGCAAACGCGCGCGAAGGTCGAATCCGATTGCTGGAGCACTCCCCAGTCGTGTTGTAATTGATCGAGCACGCTGTCGAAGGAGGGGAAATCCTCTACCGCATAGCTGGCGATAGACCTCGGCTGCGGATTTTCACGGAATCCAAAAGCAAAGCGGGCATTGGTACCACCAATATCCGCCACCAGAAATGCCGGTGAATCGGGCTGTAATTCAGCTGACACAATGCTGATAGGCAATGGCTTGCGGTGCCTCTCCAGTCGTCTCGTCGACTAGCGCCGGCGCGTCAAATAATGTGCAACCGCCATTCTCGGCGTCGGTCACAACCTGTCGGTTAAACGCGAACAACCCTCTTCCTACGGTTGTCGGCGATGTGGGCGCGGCTGCCTGTTCGCGGGCCGCAAGCGCGCTCTCTTCCAGCATCACTCGCAGCTCACCCGACGCAACATTCAACTCAATGAGATCTCCGTCTTGAAGGCGGCCTATCGCACCCCCTTTCGACGCCTCAGGCGTAACATGGATCGCTGCCGGGACCTTCCCTGAGGCGCCGCTTAGACGTCCGTCGGTGACCAGCGCCACGGCGTGACCGCGGTCCTGCAGCACGCCCAGGATGGGCATGAGTTGATGCAATTCGGGCATACCATTTGCCGAAGGCCCTTGAAAGCGGACGACGATCACGCAATCCCGGTCAAGTTCGCCACGCTCAAAAAGCACCTTGAGTTCATCCTGATGCGAGATGACAACCGCCGGCGCCTGGATCATTTGCCGATCTAACCCGACGGCGGATGTTTTGATCAGCCCGCGACCCAGATTGCCCTCAAGCAAGCGGATACCTCCCTCAGGGGCATAGGCGTCGTCGGCTGACCGAATCACCTCCGTATCAAGGCTCTGCTCTGCCGCCGGCCGCCACTGCAACGTGCTGTCTTCGAAAAACGGCTCGATACACGCAGCTTCCAAGGTGCCGCCGAAGCATACTCTGGCATCGGCATGCATCAGGCCCGCGCGGATCAATTCGCCGAATAAGAGTCCTGTTCCGCCCGCGGCCTGGAAATGATTGATGTCGGCGCTGCCATTGGGATAGATCTTGGCCAGAAGTGGCGTGACCTTCGACAGCGCATCAAAGTCTGACCAGTTAATAACCAGACCCGCCGCTCTTGCCATCGCCACCAGGTGGATGCAGAGGTTCGTCGAACCACCCGAGGCAAGTAGCGCCACAATACCGTTCACAAAGCTTTTCTCATCGATGACGTCGGCGAGGGGAAGCGGTTGACGACCGGTTCGCGCAATCTTGGCAATGTGTTCCGCGGCCTCTGTTGTCAGCGCATCGCGCAGGGGCGTGTCGGGATTCACAAAAGAACTACCGGGTAACTGCAGGCCCATGGCCTCGAGAACCATCTGATTCGAATTAGCTGTGCCGTAAAATGTGCAGGTGCCCTGACTGTGATACGAGGCCATCTCAGCTTCCAACAGCGCCGCTCGATCGACTTTGCCCTCGGCGTAAAGCTGGCGAACACGGACTTTTTCCTTGTTAGACAGACCTGAAGTCATGGGTCCCGCAGGGACAAACAAGGTAGGGAGGTGGCCAAACTGCAGCGCGCCCATCACCAACCCCGGTACGATCTTGTCGCAAATCCCCAGCATCAGCACCGCATCAAACATCTGGTGAGAGAGCGAGACGGCTGTTGCTTGGGCGATCACATCGCGGCTGAACAAGCTCAACTCCATTCCGGGCTGACCCTGTGTGACGCCGTCGCACATTGCCGGTACACCGCCCGCCACCTGTGCGGTGCAGCCGATCGCATTCAACGCGCGCTTGATTTGATCGGGGTAACCCGCGTAGGGGGCGTGTGCAGACAACATGTCGTTATATGCACTGACAATTCCGATATTGGCGCTGTCCATCATCTTGATAACGGACTTTTCCTCGCTACCACAAGATGCGACGCCATGTGCGAGATTGCCGCAGCTTAACTGGCTGCGGTGGACAGGCTGGCTAGCCATGCTGTCGATCTGACGCCGGTACTCAGCGCGCAGTCCGCGACTGCGATTCATGATCGCTTGAGTCACATGGGAAACGACGGGATTCATCGGATTAGTGTGCGGCCAAAAATGTAATAAAGCAACATAATAAAGCCATATTTAGATACTATCGGGCCTAATTTGTAATTAAATTACTTAACAACCTGTCCTCACTGACGGCGCCACAAATCCCAGTCACCACCAGACGGTGTAGAAGAAGCACAGAATCAGTGTGACCAGCAGCGCACTCACGTTAAAACTGCCCTGCGTCGAGAAACTCACGCCTGCCGGGTCCACATAACCTGTCTGCACCTGCGGCCGCACAAGTGACCACAGGACAGCAATGGCGACGCAAAGCAGGAACACCAGACCGACCCTGTCCATGAATGGCAGCTCCGGCCAAAACAGCTTAAAGGTGAGCGACAATGCGGCCGAGGCGATCGCCGCCATTAACGCGGCAGTAGCTGTGGTCCGGGACCAGAAAAGACCCAGCATGAAAATCGCCACGATGCCTGGCGTGAAGAAACCCGTGAATTCCTGAATATATTGGAAGGCCTGCTCGAAATTGCCCAGCAGCGGTTTTGCCGCGATCATCGCAATCACCATTGCGGCAACAGCAACAACACGTCCAACCCGAACCGAGCGCGCACCACCATCACTATCGATCCCCAGCGTCGGCGCAACGTCAACCGTGAATATCGTGGAAATGCTGTTACACATCGAAGCTAAAGAAGAGACGATGGCCGCCAGCAAAGCGGCGAACACCAAGCCTTTGATGCCGACAGGCAGCATTGTCATCGCCGAGGGGTACGCCTTATCCGGCGCGGACAGATCAGGGTTCAATACAAACATGGCGATCCCCGGCAGCACCACAATCACCGGCATCAACAACTTTAGAAAAGCGGCGAAGGCGATGCCCTTCTGGGCCTCATCAACGCTCTTGGCAGCCAGTGCCCGCTGGATGATGTACTGATTGAAGCCCCAATAAGACAGGTTCATGACCCACATCCCACCGACCAAGACAGAGAGCCCGGGCAGGCTCATGTAATGGGGGTGGCCCTCAGGCAAAATCATGTGGAATTTATTGGGCGCTTGATCTGTCAGTGCTGTGAACCCTGCCAGCACGCCGGCACCTCCACCGACTTGATCAAGCAAGATCCACGAAATCATCAACCCACCCAGTACCAGGAGGATCACCTGAATAATGTCCGTCAGCGCCACTGCGCGCAGCCCGCCGTAAAGGGAGTAGGCGACGGCGAACACGCCAAGCGCAACGAGGCCCGTCGTGAGATCCACGCCCGCGACCGTACTCATCGCCAGCGCACCCAGCCATAGAATGGACGTCAAGTTGACGAGCGTGTAAACGCCCAGCCAAAACACCGCCATGACCGTTTTCACGCGGTTGTCATAGCGCTGCGCCAAGAACTGGGGCATCGTGTAAATACCCGTCTTGAGAAAAATCGGCAGTAGGAATTTACCGACCAACAAAAGCGTGAACGCCGCCATCCATTCGTAAGAGGCAATGGCGAGGCCTATCGCATACCCTGAGCCAGACATACCAATGATTTGCTCAGCCGAAATATTCGCAGCGATTAAAGACGCACCGATAGCCCACCAGGGCAACGCCTTCCCGGCGAGAAAATAGTCCTGCGCATCTTTCTGTTGGCCTGCGGGTTCACGCGACACCCACTGAGCGAGTGCGAAAAGTCCTACCGCGTATACCAAAACGATGGTCATATCGACTGTCGATAACATTCGTTCTCTCCGGTTGGGCCGAGGGGCCCGAGTTATTGTTAGATGAAGATCGGTGCGATGCTGGAGGCCGGCTTACCCCCCTGCTATCAACTCGCTACAGCTCATGAGCGGGCCATCATCGGGACGCTCGGCAAGCACCACCTCCGAGATCTCCAAAGATAGCGCACCGGTGGTAGCAAGAAGAAATGGCGTATTCACTTTCGAGGAGTCGACCCCCAGCTGGGCAAAACACTTCATGGGAAAACTCATCCGCTGCCACGCGTCAGGGTCGGCGGTTTGCAGGACATGCGTGATGTCCATTTCTCCCGAGCACGGGTAGCCACAATCCATCCGTAACTTCACCGGCTCAGTGGGACGCTGGAGCAAACGCATATCAAACGATAGCGCGCCATCCGCCATCTCCAGCGCTCGCATATTGACTGGGTCCTCAAACTGGAAATAAACCTGACTCAGGTGCTCACCACTCCCTGAGAATTCGATGCGCCGCGCATCCTCCTGAACCTTGCGATCAACGACAGTCAGACTCAACTCGCCCCGAGCTGATTTTCCACCACGCGGTCCAACTTCCACCGACCAGTCAAAGTCATCGCCCACATATAGCTTCCAGGGATCCTTAACGCCTTTATCAAAGACCCAGGTTTCAAGCGCTTTAGGCTGACCAATGGGGTCCTCGGCGAGTGCCACCCACTCCAACTTAGCTCCCGCACTCATGCCATAGCCGACAGGAAACGCATGCTGCGCCACGCTGAGATCATGGTCCTTTGGGTTCAAATCATGGTTGGGCCACGGCATCGGGAGCTTGCCTTCAAAGTCATACTGAGCCGCATCGTCAGCCCCCGCCATCATGACCTCAGCAACCGCAGCCCCTTCAGAACCTGGGAGCCAACCAATGACAAATGCGTCAGAGGCATTCAGCTCGGCGTTAACCCACAGGGGACGACCGGTGAGAAACAGGGTCACCACCGGAATCCCTTGTTCTTTCAGTTCGCTAATTTTTTGTAAATCCCTGCTGCGACCCTGCTGCCATGCGAGGTTCTCAATATCACCCTGCCCTTCTGCGTAGGGTGGCTCCGCCATAACCATCACAACCGCGTCCAGCTCGGCGAGCGCTTCGTCTGAATCGTAAAGTGCCACATCACCGCCTGCCGCTGCCGCGCGCGCAATGAAACCGTCCAATATCGACGTGCCGTTCGGGAAATCGGCGTTCACGTTGCCAGTGCCCTGCCAACTGATCGTCCAGCCGCCCGATTGCAGGCCGATATCATCCGCCCCTGCGCCCGCGATGCGGTAGGTCCCGGTTGGGCCCAGTGGCAATAGACCTGTGGGATCCTTCATCAAAACCAAGGACCGCCTCACGGCTTCTCGCGCGAGCTCTCTGTGTGTCTCAGCGCCGATGGCATCCGCGTAGCCAGCGGCACGTTTCGACGGCAAACCGCGCTCCATCAAGCCGGACTGGAGTTTTACTCTCAGAATTCGGCTGACCGCCTCATCAATTCTTGCTTCAGTAATCTCACCAGCCCGGACCTGCTCGATCATATTGTCCAGAAGAGTCCGCCAGTCCTTTGGCACCATCACCATGTCGATGCCCGCGTTAATGGCCTGCACGCAGTTATCCGGTTCACAGCCTGCCACCTGACCAATACCGTTCCAGTCGCTGACAACGAACCCGTCAAACCCGAGCTCATCGCGCAGTAATCCCGTTAACAACTCGCTATTGCCATGGATCTTGTCGCCCTTCCAACTGTTGAACGAGGCCATGACGGTCATGACGCCCGCTTCAATTGCCGACAGATAACCCTGCCCGTGAATGGTCATCAGATCGTCTTTGCTCAAGCGCGTGTCACCTTGATCGATACCGCGGTGCGTACCGCCATCGCCGATGAAGTGCTTTGCCGTGGCAACAATCCCCTCGGCCTGCATCGCCTCGACAACGCCGCCGGCAAAATCTTTCACCAGAGCAGGGTTCGAGCCATAGGACTCATACGTCCGACCCCACCGAGCATCCAATGCGACTGCCAGTGTCGGCGCAAAAATCCAATCAATACCCGTGGCGCTGACTTCCCTCGCCGTCGCCCCTGCAATCGCCGCTGTCAGCTCCGCGTCACCGATCGCACCCAGCGCGATGTTGTGGGGAAATATCGTGGCGCCGATGACATTATTATGACCATGCACCGCGTCGGTGCCCCAAATAATAGGAATACCGGCACTGCCTGCTGAGGTATCGATCGAAGCCAGATAGTAGGCATCCGCTAGATCCATCCAATCCTGAACCGAGGCATGTTTGTTTTGCGCCGGAAAAGACCCACCGCCGTTCAGGACGCTCCCCAAGCCGTAAACCCGGACATCCTCCGGCGTCACGTGCTTGATTTCACCTTGAATCATCTGCGCCACTTTTTGCTCAAGCGTGAGCGTCGACAATAGCGCCTCGACACGACGATCGATGTCGGTTCCAGAGTGCGCTTGCCCAATAGCCCACAGGCTCAACACAACAAGCGCCGTCACCACGCCTGTCCGCAGATTCACTCGACTCGCTCTCATCACATCACCGATACAACTCCGAGTCGTTAAGCTATCGCAGCCTGCGATTCGAGCGCACCCGGGGCGCGACAAAATCGGTAATTTCCGCGCCCAGCGGGACGAAATTTGCCTTTGCCACGTCGTTCCTTACACCACTGCCTGACACACTGTGAAGGTAGCGAGTCACGATGGCCTGCCATATAGTGAAACCAAGCGGCAAATCCGGTCTGTCCATGGCATCAAAGCTGACATCTGCGAAAGAAACACCCCCTCCAACAACCACCGGCTTGGCTGGCTTACTCGGGTCCGTTATCAGCGTGGGCCGCGATATTTTGGCCCGCCGTCGCCACGCGGCAGCGCAGGCGCCATCGGGCGATTTACTGGCCAAATGTCGGCAGTTGATTCACCACCGAGGCGAAGCCTCTGGGCTCGCACTGGCCGCCGAGGTAATCGCTGACTATCAAGCGCTAGATGCCGCCAACCAAATCCGCTTTTTTGAGGCGCTTGGCAGTGCCTTCGATCCCGATCCTGAGGGCATCATTGCCGCAGCAGATGCTTACAAGACAGACCCTACCGCTGAGCGGTTGACGGCCCTAGGGAAGGCCATTGAGGCACCTCGCGTAAAGCTTTTTCGGCGAATGAACATGGCACCGAACGCCACGTCGGTGCTGGTGAAAATGCGCGGCCGCCTACTGCAGTTGCTTCCCGAGCACCCTGAACTCAAGCGAGTCGATACCGACCTCAAGCACCAATTCGTGTCCTGGTTCAATCGCGGCTTTTTAGAGCTGCGTGCCATTAACTGGAACTCTCCCGCGGCTGTACTTGAGCGCATCATCCACTACGAATCGGTGCATGCGATTCAGGGTTGGGACGATTTGCGTTCGCGGCTTCGTGAGAACCGACTGTGCTTCGCCTTTTTCCATCCGGCCATGCCGGACGATCCGCTGGTATTTGTCGAGGTCGCACTCACCTCGGGCATCCCTACTGCGATCGCACCACTGATCGACAAGACGGCAGAGCCCGACGACGCAAAAGATCTCGACACCGTCGTGTTTTACTCAATCAGCAACTGCCACCCGGGGCTGGCCGGCGTCTCTTTCGGTAACTTTCTGATCAAACAGGTCGTGGAAGAAGTCGGCAAGCGCTATCCCTACGCGAAGCGGTACGTCACCCTCTCACCAGTACCTGGGTTTTGTCAGTGGCTCTCCTCACAGTCCGAAGTCGCAGATCTTGATATTCATGAACTGCGGACGCTGGCGAAAGTGCATGGCACCGACACGACGGATCCACGCTGGGAAGCCGTTCTGGCGCTCTGCGCCAAATATCTTGCTGAAGAACGGTCGGGAGGCCTGGCGCGCGACCCCGTGGCGCGCTTTCATCTCGGCAACGGCGCGAGTCTGCAAGCGATTCATTGGGCAGCCGATTTGAGTGACAAGGGCCTACAACAATCAATCGGATTGATGGTCAATTACCTTTATGACCTCAATAGTATCGAAGAGAACCACGATGCCTACTTTGATCAGGGCGAGGTGGCGATGTCACGCAGCGTGGCGCGACTGATCAACTGATCTTCATACACCCGTCGCGGGCCTCACCGTCGGCATCGAGGCCTTCGCTCGACCTCTCCAAGCAATCTTGATATCGGGGCACTAGAGGCCGGCGTAATGGGCCGTGAGCACGTCCCTGAACTGTAGCTGCTTTACCCAGCCTCGTTACATTGGCGACAGTGGCAATCAGCTACACCACAGGTATGATCATGGGCAAGGTGTCCTGGGGCATCGACCACAACAATAATCAGGCGGTGTAACAGCATGGCATTTGATACCTCGCAGTTCCGCGAATTCCGCTACGGGTGGCCAGTCGTTCTGGCGTCAACGTTCGGAATCTCCCTCGGCATGTCGCCGCTTCCGTTTTACACCATTGGCGTGTTTGCTAAGCCGCTGGCAGAGGAATTTGGCTGGGGTATCGATCAGATCATGTTCGGACTGGTACCATTTTGTGTCGTCACGGTCATCAGCGCGCCGATGGCGGGCTATCTTTCTGACCGGTATGGCGTGCGGAAAGTCGCGCTGATTTCGATGCTCACCTTTGCACTCGGCATGATGCTCTTTTCTTTAAATAACGGCTCCCACACCCTGTACCTGTTCCTGTGGGGGCTGCTGTCTGCCCTGAGCGCCGGTACGCTACCCATTACCTTCACCAAGGCGATTTCAAGATGGTTCCACGAAAAACGCGGGCTGGCGTTAGGGATCGCACTGGTTGGCACCGGCATCGGCGGTGCCGTAGCCAAACTAATCGCAGAAGAGCTGATCAATGCCTACGGTTGGCGCATGGCCTACGTCGGAATTGGGTTTTTGCCGCTCATCGTGGCGCTGCCGATCGCGCTTTTTGCCTTTCATGACGTAGACGACCCCAAAGTCGCCCAGCGTGCACAAGGGCTCACTGCGCTCAACCAGGAAACAGGCAATACCATTCAACAGTATGGCTTTACCTTTACCCAAGCACTCCGGGACTGGCGCCTGTGGTTGCTTGGCGCCATCTTTCTACCCCTGTCCTTCGCCATCGGCGGCCCGATACCTAACCTCGAGACCATGATGGGCTCCAAGGGCTTTGATCGTGGCGATGCCGTGCTGCTGGCCAGTTTCCTCGGTTATTCAGTCTACGCTGGGCGCTTGATTGCCGGCTATCTACTCGACTTCATCTGGGCGCCTGCCATCGCCTGCGCACTGATGATCATGCCAGCGATTTCCATGTTGATGTTTGCCGGCGCTGACCCGAGCTACAGTCAGATGGTGATCGCGATTGTTTTACTGGGCGTGGCAGCCGGTGTCGAATACGACCTGCTGGCGTATTTGGTATCACGCTACTTTGGGGTGCGCAGCTACGCGCGCATTTACGGTGCCCTATACGCTCTGTTTGGCCTCGGAGCCGGCTTCGGGCCCGCCGCCTTTGGCGCGGTGTACAGCAACACCGGCTCCTACGATCAGGCACTGTATTACTCGATGTGGGGTTTCATCATCTGCTCGCTGGCACTGCTCTTACTGGGCCGCTATCGAGATGAACAACTCAAGGCCATGGTGTGAGACTGCGATGAAACCGGCGCCCGCGCTAAAGCAAATTGACGCCTCTGAAATGCCGGAGGACATTGCCGCAGCGTGGGAGGCGTCGATGGCGCTGCGCGGAGACGCCACATTCTTTGAAGTCTTCGCCAATCATCCTGATCTGTATCGCTGGTATGTGAACTCGTTTTACGGAGACGTCTTTCGCGGCGGCGCAGTCGCACAACCTTTTAAGGAATTATTGAGACTCAGGCTCTCCACCCTGCACGGCTGTCGTTTCTGTAATCAAGGGAATCGTCGGGATGCACTGGCGGCGGGGCTCACCGAAGCACAGATTGACGCGTTTGATGACCCCGAGAACGGTCCCTTTTCGGAGGCCGAGAAGGCGGTGCTCGCTCTGGGCGAACAGCTTGCCCTCACCCAGCCTGAGGGCACACTGAACCCAGCGTTGCACGGAGCGCTTGCCACGCACTTTAGCGACGCTGAAATTCTGGAGCTGGGACTTGTAGGTGGCATTCTGGCAGGCGTCGCCAAGTTTATGTTCGCCTACGATCTTGTAGAAAAAGAAGACTCCTGCCCTTTTCATCCTGCTGGGAGCGAGGGCCTCTGACCGGCAGAGAAAGCACTACAGTCCGCCCTGAAAAAAGGTGAACTACCGCCCGGGCAGTGTGCACCTGCGGCGAGATCGCCAGTGAGCCCTCGAGGCGTGTTCACTGACCCGTTTCTAGACACTTCAACGGAAATAGACAGTCACGCCATAAAATCTCGTGCCAGCGTGGCGAGCGCGTCAGCACCTAATTCAAAGGCGGGCATGGTGATGTCATCGCGCTCAACCAGTGTCGCCTGAGGTAACCACTCGGCCACCTGTAATGTGCCGTCGCGCAGACTGGAGCGAGTGGCCACCACCAGCGCAGGTTGCTCAACCTGACGCGCCGCTGACTCAGCGTCACAGGTCGCGGCGGCATGAAAACCCGCGTTTCTCCCTTCCCCTGCCCCCACAAAATCGAAAAACAAATCCAACGCCCTGGGATATGCGACCTGCTCGAGACGGTCTGTCACCAGCGACTTGAACAGGCCATTCATGGGGTCCTCCTGCTCAAGATATCCCGGGGGCGTGGTTAACGACGCTCTGAGATCCGCTTGGTCAGGGCCCGAAAAAACCGGCACGTCCACCAACATCACGCCCGCCACCCGAGCCCCGTACTCATTGGCCATCTCCATCGCCACCAGCGCTCCGGAGTGAAAGCCCACCAGCCACACAGGATTGTCGGTGAGGCTTAGGAGCGGCGTCATGGCGTCGGTATACCCCTCGACAGTGGGCGCGTCTGCCAACGCATCAGACAACCCGTACCCAGGTAAGTCAGCACTCCAAACTGGGCCGTCATAAGCCCTCGCAAAGCTATCGAAAAATCGACCCCCGTATGGCACTGGAGGCAAGCAAATGAGCGTCGGCAGCGCAGACTGACTGCCCTGCCATTGCCATACATGTAGTTGCCCAGGCGTGTTATTCAGGTAACTTCTTCGCGGCGTGGCCATTCAGGTCAAACCCTCGTGTTCCGTCATGCCGTGACCGTATGAACCCAAAATGCCGCGTAAACCAAACAGCACGGGCACCCCAAAAATAATGGGGATCACCGCCATGGAGTAGCGAATCCCCTCCACTCCAAAGACATAGTCATTGAGTAGCGCCACCGCCGTGGGACCCAAAAAAAGCCCGGCCATGCTGATGACCATGTAATAGAGCGCGACGGTCTGTGCCTTGATGGGCGCTGGCGCGATCCGGAGCAGCGCGGTAACGCCCATCGCCGAGGTCAAGCCAATGCCCATGTTATTGAGCGCAAATACGCCCATCGCCAATGGGGCCGAGGGCATCAAGGGAAACAGGGCTCCCGTCAGTACCGTCGCAAATACGCCAAAGAGTGCAATTTTCAAAGCTGCGTCACGCCTGCCCTGTGCTATCCAATGATCACACAACCACCCCGCGGACAACACTGCCGTAGGGCCACAGATAATCAGCAACAGGCCATTAATTGACGCGTAGTAACTGGTCTCCCAGCCCCAAGTGCGTTCAAACAACGCCGCACCCCAACTCTGGCTGTAAGCGACGATGGTCATAAAGCAGAAGACGCTGACGAAGCCACCGTAGAGTCTCCAGCGGACCAGTACGTGCTTGAGCATATCGGGCAGGCTGCCACCCGTTGCCGAGGGTCCACCCGAGCGCGCGGGTTCGCGCAGCAGGAAGAACAGCACGGAGAGAATAAGACCGGGTAGCCCTACAATGAAGAAAGTGGCCTGCCACGGCACCAGTTCACCCACGCCCGGCAGGGTAATGGAGCCGCCCGACTCAGCCCACGTCAGCACTCCGGCTCCCAGCAATGAGGCAAAACCTGCCCCTACCGATAGCGCCATGGTGTAGACAGCAATCGGCCGGGAGCGCTTCTCGGGCGGGAAGCTGTCGGAGATGATCGACATGGCGCAGGGGCTCAGGGTGGCTTCGCCGACCCCAATACTCATTCGTGCGATAAAGAGGTGCGTAAAATTACGCGCCAGCCCCGAAGCTGCCGTCGCGATAGACCAGACTGCGATCCCGACGGCCACGATTTTTACCCGGTTCTTGCGATCAGCAAGCCACCCCAGGGGCAGCCCCATCGTGGCGTAAAAGATCGCAAAAGCGGGCCCAAGAAGCAGGCCGATCTGGGTATCGGTCAGATCGAGGTCCGCCTTGATCGGCTCAATCAGCAACCCCAGCACGTAGCGATCAATAAACGAAAAGATATAAGCGACGGTAAGCAGGACCACCGTCAGCCAACCATAGGCCAGATTACTCTGCGGTTGTGGTTGCGCGCCCGGTACCGCGTCGCTCATACGAATTGGTTCACTTCAACAAAGTACCCGCTGGGATCGAAGAAGCTGATGCCCAGCACACGAAATACACCCCCGTCGGGTTTGGGGTATTCACTGACAACCGGCTCACACACCATCTCAATGCCGGGTACGGACTGAAGTTGCTCATAGACGCCCTTCACATCCTCGTGGTGCAGCACGTAAACCGATTCACCGATGCGAACCCGATTGGGGTTCGAGCGAGGTGGTGGTTCCGGTAGCGGTGGGTCAATGTATTGGAGAATACCGAGCATGCCGATAAAGTCGTCCTTGCACTTGAGCATCACGAGACGGGTCTGGGAATTGGGCTCGCCGGCGGGCAAACCATCCCCTGACACGACAATTTCTTCGTCGTAGTGCACCGACATGCCAAGAATATCGCGATAAATCTGCAGCGACGGCTCGATGTCATTCACCAGCATGGTGGTGCGACGAATCAGGACTGGTACATCACTCATAACGCCCCCTTTGTTTTATAGATATAACATTAGTACTTTACGGGTCTCACTGATGCGGAGGCAAGCGCGATGACCGGACCACGCCCCCTGAAATTTCTTAACAGCACGCTTTTTTCCCTGCTGTGGCTCTGCTCGCTGACCTATGGCGGGCAAAGCCTCGCTCAGGGACAGGACACGACGCCCTGGAGCCGCGATCTTCAGGTCATCGAAGTGATGCTCCACGGCCTATACAGCAACGCCAATCAAGCTTATTTCGATGGCCGGCGCAAAATCGACAACCCCCAGTCCCGCCACAACCTGCTCATCGAGACCGCGGACGATGGTTTTGATGTCACCCTAAGCGCGCCCGATGGCACGGTGATGTCAAATCAGAAATGGTCACTTGCCGAGGACGACCAGCGAGAGGCGGTTCGTATGGATATCAGCAATACCGACGGCACGCCGCTCTGCCCTGTGTGGTGGACCCGGGACGCCGCACAGTTCAGCGCAAAGGGCGACTCAGAATGCACTGAAGATCATGACAGCCCCAGCGCGCTGGCCCTCAGTGAGCAGCAATTCTGGTGGACCCCCCGGGGTGCTTCAGAGGTACCTGTGAAGCTTCACAGAGCCCGGCAATTTACCTGCTATGCCGATATCCCCGGCGTAGGCGGCGGGCGCGATATCCCCTATACCCGTTACGACAACCTCAGCCTGCATGACCAGGGCGCTGAAACTTGGTTTGTCGACAAAGACGGCAGGAACTTGGGCCTGCGGCTCCTCAACGTTGACTGGCCTATCAACAACTACGATGGTTACTTCACGCGCGATTCCCTGGTGATTTATGTCATCGAGCAACTCGGTGACGGCAGCACCAAGGAACACGGTTACGCATTTACCCTGCCCGAGGCGAATCGCATCGGGATCAACCTGAAGTGGATGCTGGCCAGTTGCTTCATGATCTCGGGCAAGGTCGATACGCCGACTATGTAGACCATGTAAATTGAAAGGCGCAATGACGATGCGAAGACGAGACATACTGCGCGGCAGCAGCGCCGGACTGGCGGCCCTAGGCCTCGCGCAAAACGCCACAGCCCAAGACGAGTGTGCTTCGGCTGCGACTAAACCCAGCACCTTCGTATTAGTGCACGGCACCTGGCACGGTGGCTGGGTGTGGCAAGACGTTGCAAACAAACTGCGTGCGAAGGGCCATCGCGTTTACACCCCCACCTGCACCGGCTGTGGTGAGCGTTTGCATCTCACCGGTCCTGACGTGGGGCTCGACACGCACATTACCGACATTGCACAGGTCCTAGAGTTTGAAGATCTCCACGACGTCATTCTGGTCGGTCACTCCTTCTCCGGTATCACGATCACCGGCGTGGCGGATCGTTGCAGAGAACGCATAGAGAGGATCGTATTCTTCGATGCGCTGGTGCCCCGGGAAGGAAGAATGAGCGGCGTGCCTCGAGACGCCGATACCGGCGAGTTTCCCGACTGGTGGAAAGCTCGGGAAGCGCATTTTATTGACGGCTACCAAATGGATCTGTGGCAGGACTATCCCATGGAGATGCTGGTGCCCGACACTTATCCCGAGGTGGCCGCCAAGTTGAAGCGCTTGATTACCCCACATCCCGCAAAGCAGTGGACAGACGAACTAGTTCTAGAGCATGGTGGCTGGGAAGGCCTCAATCCCGCCTACATACATTGCGTAGGACAAACTTATCGGCAAAGCTCGGATTTGATGGTGGGCCCAGCGAGGGGGTCTGACTGGACGTTCATCGAGCTGGATATCCCGCGGGACGGGATGCTGACGCATTCGGAGCTAGTCGCAAACACCTTGTCCGCACTCGTTGGCTGAGCTGACATCGGTGGCTCCACGATCTAGATGTTAAGGCGGCGATAGAGTCGATTTCGGGGCCAATCGGCGCACACTGATTGTGTATCGGGGCCGTTCAAATCACACTGTGCCGCTTTTCGCCGTTTCTGGAAGCGTTAATGAAAAACTGCTTATGGATACTGCTAGGAATCTCGATGATGTCAGCCGCCGATGACACCCGAGTTGCCATCGCACTTCACGGTGGGGCCGGCACCATTGAGCGAGGGACGATGAGCGAAGAACTCGAGGCCACCTACCGCGCGTTTTTGGACGACGCGATTACACGCGGCTTTGAGAAGTTGCGCAAGGGTGAACCCGGACTCGATGTTGTCGTCAGTATCATCCAACTCATGGAAGACTCGCCGCTTTTCAACGCGGGACGCGGTGCAGTGTATACCTGGGAAGGCACCCACGAGCTCGATGCCTCAATCATGCACGGCGAGAACCTCGACGCGGGTGCAGTTGCTGGTATAAGCACCGTTAAATCCCCCATCGCATTGGCGCGCGCCGTGATGGAGGGGTCATCGCACGTGATGCTGGCAGGCGCTGGCGCTGAGGCCTTTGCTCTTGAACAGGGGTTTGAAGTCATGCCTCCCGAATACTTCGCCACCGATCGACGTCGCGAGGCACTCGACGCCTACAAAGCCAATGAGCAGGCAGGACTCACGCCCGAGGCCGACCATAAATTCGGCACGGTGGGCGTGGTGGTGCTGGATGCAGCGGGCAATCTGGTGGCCGGCACCTCAACCGGTGGGATGACAGGCAAACGCTGGGGACGCATCGGTGACTCACCCGTCATCGGCGCGGGCACCTATGCAGACAACCGAAGCTGCTCAGTGTCGGCGACTGGACACGGCGAATACTTCATTCGTCACACCGTTGCGCGCGACATCTGCGCGCGTATGCAATTTGGCGGTGCAACCCTGGAGGCGGCAGCGAATACTGTCGTCATGGACGAGCTGGTAACCGCTGGTGGCGAAGGGGGTATTGTGGCGGTGGATCCCACAGGTGAGGTCACCCTGATTTTCAATACGGCGGGGATGTACCGCGCCAGCATCAACGCCTCGGGTGAAAAAACAATAGGAATCTATTCAGACGAGTCATAGAGATCCGATTGCCTGAATCCGGAACCGCCGCAACCAACCCAAACACGGGCAGAGGCGTGCCCAGCCTTGCCGTGACGGGCATCACCATGCGACGACGGTACCGTCCTTTCTCATTTCAGTAGCGCCCACATAAACGCCGTCGGGTAGTCGCATGATCGCCTGGTAGCCCCCAAAGGGCGCGCCCGTGCCATCTACCTCGACACGATGTCCCATCGCCCTGAGTTGCTCAACGGTTTCAGCCGGCACACCGGGTTCAACAAGCAATGTGCCCAGCAGATCCTCATCCACGCCCGTGGGCTGGCGCCCGCCGTCATGATTAAAACGGGCCGCGTCGCCCGCGGTCTGCACGTCCATCCCGAAGTCGATCATGTTGACCAGCACCTGCACATGGCCCTGGGGCTGCATGGCGCCGCCCATCAGGCCAAAGCTCATGAAGGGCTCGCCGTCTTTCATCACAAAGGCCGGAATGATGGTGTGAAATGGCCGCTTGCCCGGTGCATAAATATTGGGATGGCCTTCATCCAATGAAAATAGCTCACCCCGGTTCTGGAGCATAAAGCCGAGTCCGTCTGGCACGAGCCCTGTACCCATGCCGCGGTAGTTGGATTGGATGAGTGACACCATCATGCCCTCGGCATCAGCGACAGTCAGATACGTGGTGTCACCCTCCCCCTCCAACTTGGGTTCGCCGGGGCCAAATTCGGGGGTCGCC
>MDTD01172280.1_pt1 | contig 34587 bp, 32 predicted proteins | sample 811221 | NCBI WGS metagenome assembly MDTD01 (sample SAMN05326646, study PRJNA326480) | marine metagenome | isolation source: seawater | place: Pacific Ocean: South West | collected 2011
ATGAGGGTAAAATTAAATAAATTGGCTGGGTGGCAGAGTGGTCATGCAGCGGACTGCAAATCCGTGTACGCCGGTTCGATTCCGGCCTCAGCCTCCATCAATTTAAAGACATTCTAGTGTAAAAAAGTATAATGTGAAAAAATTGGTGCCTAGTAACTCGCCCGAGTGGTGGAATTGGTAGACACAAGGGACTTAAAATCCCTCGATAGAAATATCGTGCCGGTTCAAGTCCGGCCTCGGGCACCATTTTTATTTAATTAAAAAATTAAAAAATTGCTACTAAGTTGATTCAATTATCACAAGCAATACAATCATGATAATATAGGTACTTAATGCACATTATTAGCTTTCTAAATTAATTAATATAAAGATATGAGCAATAATTTTGATGATTACACCATAGACTTAAAAGAAATATTTACGATTTTATGGAATAAAAAAAAAATAATAATTGGAATTACATTATTTTTTGCAATTTTTTCAGTTATTTTTGCATTAAGCCTTCCTAATATATATACATCAAAAGCCACACTTGCAGAAGTAAATCCTGATGAATCTTTGTCATCACAGCTAAACTCATTAACAAATATAGCTACAATTTCAGGTGTTAATCTACCGGAAAGAAAAGTTGGTAAATCGGATGAGGCGATAAAAAGAATCAAATCCCTTGAATTTTTCTCAGAGTTTTTTTTACCAAATATAAACCTTGAAGATATTATGGCTGTTGATAGATGGGAGCCAAAAAATAATATTTTAATTTATGACTCATCTAAATTTAATTCCGAAACCGGAAAATGGATCAGAAATGTATCATTTCCAAGAAAGGTTAAGCCCTCTGATCAGGAAGCCTTCGAAGCTTACGAAAAAATTCTTTCAATATCCAAAGATAGAAAAACAGGGTTTATATCTCTCTCAATTGACCATAAATCACCAATAATTGCTCAAAAGTGGGTAGAAATTATCATTTATAATATAAACGAAAGCATGCGAAATCTTGACAAAAAAATTGCTCAAAATTCTATAAATTATCTTAATAGCTTCTCCAAGACTACTAACATTCAGTCTTTAAAAGACGCTACTTCAAATCTTCTTGAATCACAAATGAGATCACTTATGTTAGCTGAATCTAGTGATGAATATGTTTTAAAGGTGATTGATTCACCTGTAGTGCCTGAATTAAAGTCAGCCCCAAGCAGAGCTACTGTATGCATCTTGATTACTTTTTTTGGAGGCATACTATCTCTTGTATATGTGCTCTCAGCTCATTTTTATAGATTGAATGGTTAAATTTAACTCAACATATTGCCCAATTTACTGTGTTAATTTCTCCAAAAGCCAAAGTTAATATCACTGTAGTTGGGGCAGGCTATGTAGGGATGTCTATTGCGGTTCTTCTATCACAACATAATAATGTTACGCTTCTGGAGAAAGATCCAGACAAAGTATCAAAAATCAATAATAAAAAATCAACAATAGCTGACCCAGACATTGAATATTTTCTTTCTTCTGAGGATCTGAGTCTAAATGCAACATTAGATTCCGAGAAGGCTCTTTGTAATTCTGATTATGTAATTATTGCAACACCAACTGATTATGATCCGGAAACAAATCAATTCAATACAGAATCTGTTGATTCAGTAATAGCAAATGCTCTTTCATTAAATAGAGAGTGTTTGATAGTAATCAAATCTACAATCCCTATAGGCTATACCCAATCTCTTAAGGTGAAGCATAAAACAGATCGAATAATCTTTTCACCTGAGTTTCTTAGAGAAGGTAAAGCTCTTTATGATAATTTATATCCCTCTAGGATAATTCTTAGTAGCAATTCAGATGATGCAAAAAGATTTGTGAATATACTTGTTAAATCAGCTAAAAAAGAAAACATTGATATTTTATTTGTAGAGTCATCTGAGGCAGAATCCATAAAACTATTTGCTAATAGTTATTTAGCAATGAGAGTTTCTTTTTTTAATGAATTAGATTCTTATGCTATGGCAAATAATCTAAATACAAAGAGTATTATTGATGGTATTTGCTTAGATGACAGGATAGGGAGAGGCTATAATAATCCGTCATTTGGTTATGGCGGGTATTGTCTTCCAAAAGATACAAAGCAATTACTCAAAAGTTATGACGATGTTCCACAGGATTTAATTAAAGCAATTGTGACCTCAAACTCTACTCGCAAAGATTTTATTTCGGATACAATCATAAGACTGAAGCCTAAAACTGTAGGTATTTATCGCTTGGTAATGAAAAAGGGCTCTGATAATTTTAGGTCTAGCGCAATTAAAGATATTATTTTAAAAATACAATCAGAAGGAATAGAGGTTCTTATCTATGAACCCAATATCTCAGACACAACATTTCTTAATTCAAATGTAATTTTATCGCTTGATGAATTTAAGAAAGACTCTGAAATAATTGTTTCAAATAGAATGTACAAAGACCTTGATGATGTGATTAATAAAGTTTTTACAAGAGACTTGTTTGGAAAAGATTAGATGAATGTTCTAGTAACAGGCGCTGCAGGTTTTATTGGTTTTCATGTTTCATGCGCCTTGTTGGATAGAGGCTATAAAGTAATTGGAATTGATAATCTTAATAATTACTATGATCCATATTTAAAGCAAGCTCGTTTAGGCGCACTTGAAAATCATCAAAAATCTATAAACTTTGAGTTTGTAAAAGCAGATATATCAGATAATGACTTTATATTGAATCTTTTCAAAAGCAGAGATTTCGATGGCGTCATTAATCTTGCTGCACAAGCAGGTGTGAGACACTCACTTGAAAATCCGCATGCATACATAGATTCAAATATTAATGGATTTCTTAATATTCTTGAAGGATGTAGAAATTCAAAGATTAAACACCTCGTTTATGCGTCATCAAGTTCTGTTTATGGAATGAATAAAATGCAGCCATTTAGCGTAGATGATAAAGTCGATTACCCGATCTCACTTTACGCAGCAACAAAAAAATCTAATGAGTTAATGGCTCATACATACAGCCATCTTTATAATATTCCTACAACAGGCCTAAGATTCTTTACTGTTTATGGTCCATTTGGTCGCCCAGATATGGCTTACTATAAATTTACAGAAGCTATTTTAAATAAAAAACCAATTGATATATACAATCATGGCAATATGGAACGAGATTTCACGTATATTGACGATATAGTTGATGGAGTTCTCATGGCGTTTGATTCTATTCCTGAAAGAGCTCCAAGAAATATATCTTATGCAGAAGCACCTTTTGCACTTTTTAATATAGGAAATAATAAACCGATCAAATTAAGTAAATTTATTACGTCTATTGAAGAAGCTTGCAATATACAAGCAATAAAAAATTATATGCCAATGCAACCAGGGGATGTGCCTATAACTTTTGCTGATATTGAGCCATTGAGAAATTTATCTGGGTTCTCTCCCCAAACATCCATCGATTATGGAATTAGAAAATTTGTTGAATGGTTCAAGTTATATCATAAAATTAATTTGTAGCTTAAATTTTAAAAAGGGTACGAAATGAATAAAAAAGTTTTGATTACAGGCGGAGCTGGGTACATAGGCTCTCATACATTGTTAGAATTGCTTAATAAAGGTTATGAAGTAATTGTAGTTGACAATCTTTCTAACTCATCAGTTAAGAGCCTGGAAAGAGTTAAGCAAATTTCTAATAAAGATTTTAATTTTATAAAATCTGATATCGGAGACAAAAGGATATTAAAGAACATATTTTCATCACACCCTGACATAAGTTCAGTAATACATTTTGCTGGATTTAAAGCAGTGGGCGAGTCAGTTTCAAATCCCCTAAAGTATTACGAAAATAATGTATGTCAGACCGTCTCTCTTTTAGAAGAGATGGAAAAGGCAAATATAAGAAATTTTATCTTTAGCTCTTCAGCGACGGTTTATGGTGATGAAAATTTAGCTCCCATTTCTGAAGATTCCATTCTTAATCCAATAAATCCATATGGAATGACAAAATTAATTATAGAAAATATTCTTAATGATATTTATATAAGTAATCCTAATTGGTCTATTTCAATCTTAAGATACTTTAATCCAATAGGAGCTCATGAATCAGGGCTGATCGGAGAAGATATGGATGCTATTCCAGATAATTTGTTACCATTTATTTTTAATGTTGGACTAAAAAAAATAGATCATCTCAGTATTTTTGGAAATGACTATCCTACAAAAGATGGGACTGGAGTTAGAGATTATATTCATGTTGTAGATTTAGCAAAAGGACACATTAAAGCGCTTGAAAAAATCTATAATAACTCCGGAATTGATAAATATAATTTGGGCACAGGTAAGGGATATACAGTTCTTGAAATAGTCAATGAATTTGAAAAGTTAACGGGAAATGCATTACCAAAAAAATTTGTTGAGAGGCGAAATGGAGATACTGCAGAGTGTTGGGCAGATGTTACCAAGGCAAGATCAGAGTTAGATTGGGAGTCTACCTTTGATCTTGAAGAGATGATAAAAGATGGTTGGTCTTGGGCAACAAAGAATCCCCATGGATACAAAAAATTATGAAATCAATCTTGATATGAAAGTTTTAATCATTTTTGGAACAAGACCTGAGGCAATTAAAATGGCCCCTCTTGTTAATATTTTTAAAAATAGTCAAAACATTGAGACTAAGCTTTGTGTTACCGGACAGCACCGAAAGATGCTAGATCAAGTCTTAAATTTTTTTGATATTAAACCAGATTTTGATTTAAATATAATGTCAAGAAATCAAAATCTTCTTGATATAACAAGTAAAATATTAATTGGATTAAAGACAATTTTAGAAGACTATTCCCCAGATATTATATTTGTTCATGGAGATACCACTACAACTATGGCTGCTTCCATAGCCGCATTTTATAACAAAATAAAAATTGCCCATATTGAAGCAGGATTAAGGACAGGTAATTTAAAATCTCCTTGGCCAGAAGAGGGCAATAGAAAACTGACTGGAGCATTGACCAATTATCATTTTGCACCAACTGAACATGCAAGAAAGAATCTTTTAAATGAGGGAGTTAGTGAACAGAATATTATAGTAACAGGCAATACAGTTATTGATGCCTTGTTGTTGGCTAATAAAAAAATTTTTAATAATGAAGATCAATTACGTATATTAGATGACAAATTTAATTATATTTACAAAACAAAGAAACTGGTTCTAATTACCGGACATAGACGGGAAAGTTTTGGAGATGGATTTGAACAAATATGCATAGCAATAAAAAAACTTGCAGAGAAACATTCTGATGTTCTATTTTTATATCCAGTGCATCTTAATCCAAATGTACAAGAACCTGTTCAAAGAATCTTATCTAATATACCTAATGTAAGGCTTGAAGAACCTCAACCTTATGAATCTTTTGTATATCTAATGAATAAATCTTATTTGATTTTAACAGACTCAGGCGGGATACAAGAAGAAGCACCCTCACTAGGGAAGCCTGTATTAGTCTTAAGAGAAAATACTGAGAGGCCCGAAGCTATTGCTGCTGGAACTGTAAAGCTGGTTGGAACAAATGCAGATAAAATTTATGAAAACGTTAATGAGCTTTTGATGTCAAATTCAAAATATAAAAAAATGGCAAATGCTACAAATCCATATGGAGATGGACAAGCTTGTGAGAGAATATTCAACTATCTACTAACCACTTCTAAATTAAATTAAATATGAGAATAAATAAAATATCAGTTTATGGATTAGGTTATATTGGGTTGCCTACAGCAACAGTTTTGGCTGCCGCTGGAAAAAAAGTTGTGGGCATAGATATAAAAAAAGAGGTTGTTGATTCTGTCAATCAGGGGAAGGTTCACATAGTTGAACCAGGCCTTGAAGAACTGGTTAAATCTTCAGTATTATCTAAAAATCTAACAGCATCTGTTAGCCCAACACCTTCTGATGTTCACATTATCGCTGTTCCTACTCCCTTTAAAAATAATGATTCTTCAATTCCTGTTCCAGACATAAGCTATATAGAAGCAGCTGCTTGCTCTATAAGTAATATTTTGAAAAAGGGCGATTTGGTTATTTTAGAATCAACATCTCCCGTGGGAACAACTGAAAGAATTGCTCAACTAATGTCTTCTAATAGAAAAGATCTTTCTTTTCCAAATACGTCAGAGTGCCCAGACATAAATGTTGCCTATTGCCCAGAAAGAGTTTTACCAGGCAAAATTCTTAAAGAGCTTATTAATAATGATAGAGTAATAGGCGGTTTATCTAAAAAATGTTCTGAAAAAGCAAAAGATCTATATGATATTTTTATCAATGGGGAATGCGTAATTACAAATGCTAGAACAGCTGAAATGACCAAATTAACTGAGAATAGTTGTAGAGATGTTCAGATTGCATTTGCAAATGAGCTATCTATCATTTGCAAAGATTTGGATATAAATGTTTGGGAGCTAATTAAATTAGCTAATAGACATCCAAGAATTAATATTTTGCAACCTGGACCTGGAGTTGGTGGGCATTGCATAGCTGTAGACCCATGGTTTATTGTTTCTGAAAATCCAAATCAAGCAAAGTTAATACATACGTCTCGCATAGTAAATTCAAATAAGCCAAAAAAAGTATTAGAAGAAATCAGATTAACTGAAAAAAATCTTCTATCTCAACGAGAAGATTCAAGCACTCCACTAAATATTATTTTTTATGGCGCAACATTTAAGCCTGATATTGATGACTTGAGAGAAAGCCCATCCTATTGGATTATAGATCAATTTTCTTCATCAACATCTAATAAAGTCTATGTTATTGAACCAAACATATCTAATGAACCCCTAAAAATTTCAAATGCAGAGCTAATTCCTCAAGATGAAAATCTTGAGGCTGATATGCATGTTTTGCTTGTAAATCATTCAGATTTTAAAGACAGAATGCCTTCTAAAGGCATGGTTTTAGATTTTTGTGGTGGCTGGAATCAAAACTAAATATATGACTAAGGTATGCATTGTAATTCCAACTTTAACAATTGGCGGTGCGGAAAGAGTTGTTGCAGAGTTATTAAATAAATGGAATTCTTATTTAAATGTTGAATTGCATTTAATACTCTTCACAGATGAAAAAATTTTATATGCTATACCTAATAGCATAAATATTCACAGGCTTGGATTCAAACCAAATCAAAAAAATTTTTTTAAAAAAATCCTAATGTATATTCTTATGTCTTTTAGGCTTAGAAGAATTGCAAATGTTGTTGAGCCAAAGTTCATACTTTCATTTATGAATAAATATAATATTTTTACTATCTTGAGCTTAATAGGCCTAAAGAAAAAGATTATTGTTTCAGAAAGAGATAGTCCTTCAGAAAAATTTAGTAAAAATTTTATTTTCTTAAGAAATATTGCGTATTCTTATTCAAGCGGTCTTATAGCTCAAACCCAATCATATAAATCATATATTCAAAATCATATATCTAAATTAAGAGTAGAGGTAATCTATAATCCATTACGTAATATGCAACATGATGGTATGGATAGAGAAAACAGGATTTTGTTTCTTGGTCGATTAGAGCCTAAAAAGGGTGCAAAGTATCTTATTCAAGCTGCAAAAATTATCAAAAATGATCTTATAAAAAACAATTGGACCATCTCAATAGTTGGTGACGGGTCTCAAAGAAATTTTTTGGAGGCTCTTTCGTCTGAATATTCTTTGAGTAAAGTTATAAAATTTGAGGGCATGAGTCATGATTCAGACAGATGGTTCCACAGTTCCAAAGTATTTATTTTTCCATCTTTAATGGAAGGATTCCCTAACTCACTGGCCGAAGCTATGATATCAGGATTGGCTTGTATTAGTTTTGATTGTGAAACCGGGCCAAGAGAGTTGATTAAAAATCAAGTTAATGGAGTTTTGATAGAAACAAAAAATGTGGAAAAACTCTCTGAGGAAATCCTAAATTTAATCAAATCACCTTCAAAAATAAACATGCTTTCAGAGAATGCTAAATTAGTTAAGGATAAACTAGACTCTGATGATATTTGTAAAAAATATTTTACCTTCTGCGATAGGGTAAGTAATGGTTAAAACATATAATTTTGTTTCTATTTTAATTTCGTTTTTCTGTTTTATTATTTTGGTTGTTACTCAACCAAGCATAGAGTCTTTAATAAATATTTCAAATATCAAAATATGGTTGTCTGTTGGAATTGGGATTTTAATTATGTATTTTTTTTTATTAAATCCTTCGGGGTATGGGTCTATAACCACTTTATTTATAACAGGATACATGATTGTACATTTTCAATGGGGTTTGATGATTACTTTATCAGAAGATGCAGCTTTGCTTTTTCTGGGATTCAGATCTTATGAAGATTATTTCCCTTTTGCCATATGGCTATCCTCCCTAGGAGCTGTATGTTTTGTTTTTGGTTTTAGCCTTATTAATGTTAGACCAATAAATAACCAAATTAAAATTCCGAATCTTGAAATCACAACAGTTATATATTTTTTAATACTTTTTCTAACTTTATTATTTATTCTCGTTGCGGGACCATCATATTTTGATGGTTCTGACTATAGCGATGGGGGAATGGATGCTATCAGTGGATTTGAGGGGTATATTCATAAAATATTAAAACCCCTTATCTCTATTGCCATCATTGATTTAGTGTGTAGATCTATTAGGAGTAATAATTTTAGTATTTTAAATTTATTTTTTTATCATCCATTGAGGATGTTTGTGATAAGTTTATATATATTTATCTTTCTCATATCTGGTGACAGGGGTGAAGTCCTTCAACCAATATTAGTTGGCTTGATTCTATATAATTATTTTGTAAGTAAAATTACTTTATACAAGTACATTTTAATAGTTTTATTGGGATCTTTTGTATTATCATTTATTGGAGTCGCTAGAGCAGGCAATACTTCTGATTTTGCAATATTATCTCTAGCCGATCTTACATTGAATCTTGCACAAAGCAATAGAGCTTTGCTTTATGCTATATCAGACACTTATATAAATGGCTTTCATTATGGAAAATTATGGATTTCTTCATTTTTAAGCACTATCCCAGGCACACAGTCTATATTAATTAACCTAACTGATTTAACAAGATTTGATATTAACTCAAGTACGTATATAACCTTTATAAGGTATGGCGATAATCCTCATACTGGAGTCGGAAGCACAATAGTCGCTGATATTTTTCTCAATTTTGGAACCTTAGGCACATGTTTTTTCTTTATATTTTTGGGCATTTTTTTTGCAAAGATGGAAAGTTGGTTTTATAGTCAAAATCCTGTCTTTCTGTTAACTGCCATATTGTTTGGTTCCATGGGTCTTTTCGTTGCAAGAGATACCCTTTTTGGTCCATTCTCATTTATTATCTGGGCATTAGCTGCATTTTTAATATTTAAAAGAGTAAAAATATAGCTATATTTATGAGTAGATAAAATTGATAGTTAGAAATATAAAAAAGCTTTTAAGAAAAAATGAAAGAGATCTAGTTGTCATGAGTGGGGTAACTTTTGGTGCTCCAGTGGCAAACTTTATTGCAACAATATTCATTACAAGATTCTTAGATCCATCAGAGTTTGGACTATATGTTTATTTATTAAGCTTTATAAATCTTTTTTTACAAATAACTAATTTAGGAGTTTACCCAACAATAAGATTTATTACTGGACAGTTAGCCTCAAAAAAAGAAATTACAAGAATGGAAAAAGGAATGCTTCTTTTATTTTTTGCTATGTCACTAATAACATCTTTTGCATCAGTTATCGGAGTTATAGTTATTTATTTTTCTAATAATGATTTGCCAATAGAAATATTTTTTTATGCATGCACATTTATATTTATTCATGTTGCAATTTCTCTATACGACAATTTCTATCAAGGTGCCGGAGACATTTTAAAATTATCTAAATTAAGACTTTATCCTAAACTGATTTTTTTGGGTTTTATATCTGCATTTTTATGGCTTCAGCCAAGTGCATGGTTCCTATTTACATTATTGCAATTTGCCTTGTTATTATCATTATTGCTTGTAATGCACACAAGCATTAAAAATTTTCTTGAATTTGATACCAAATATTTTTGGTTTGTAATTGAGAAAACTAAGACTTTTGGTCTTGGTGTATACATAGGCAGCATTGTTTTCTTAGCAGGGATCCAATTAATCCCATTTGTTATATCTTCAATATCATCAAATAGTTCTGATGTTGGTTATTATGGAGTAGCAATGACTCTAAGCGCACCGTTAGTAATGATTCCCCAAATAATAAGTACAGTATTTTTCAAAGATTTTGTAAACAAAGACTATATTGAAAAAGAATTAATTATTATCCTTTTATTCATAATAATTACAATTTTTATTTTCTTTTACTTTTCTAGTAATTATTTAATTTCTACTATATTTGGATCTAAGTACTTGCCTTCAGTTGATTTTTTCAAGCTCTTGATTATTTTTAATCTTTTTCATGGAATAAACTTGTTCCTAGATAGGTATTTTCATGCCAAAGGAAACTCAAAGGTTGTCAGGGATAGTTCTATATATGCAGGCTTTATTCTCGTTATTGCTCTATATTTCTTTACAAATTACTTTGATGCTCTTGGTGTATGCTGGGCCTTAATTGCTTCAAGTGCAGCAGCTTTTTGCATAAAGTTATTTGCTTATCTAAATAATAATAACCAAACCCAAATGGAGAAGATTGAATGAAAGATATGTGCATTACTTCTTTTGTTTTTGGGGATAGTTATCAGGACTATATTCCCCTTTTTATCTTTTCTGTACAAGAGGCATATCCTGAATATGACATATTTATTTTTATTGACAAAACTTTATCATTGAACGTATTGGAGCAGGTCAAAAAGTTAGATAGTAAAAAAAATGTACATCTGATTGAAAATTATACAAAGGATATAGACTTTAAAAATGCAATTCCCTATGGAGCCGCAGTAAGATGGTTGCTGTGGGATGACAGATTTCTTGAATATCAATCTATTTATATTGCTGATATTGATATATTTTACTGTAAAGAGAACGTATCAATATTTAATCAACATGAAATGCATTGTAATTATATTGATTTACCTTTCAGTAATGTTGTAAGAAAACCAAAAAAAATAAAAAGATTTGATCTGATTGAGCTTGTTAGAAATATAAAAAGGATGAGCCTCAAAAGAGCTATTAAATGTTTTTTTCTTTGTAAGGGTGAAGAAAAAAGATTAACAGGACTTCATTTTATTAGAACATCATTTCAAAAAGAGATAATTAAGAATCATGGCTCCTATTTTTGGGACATTATAAAGAAAAAAAAATTTTTACCTCATCATTCAAGAGGATTTAATGACGAGAGTTTCTTGTATGACATTTGCAAGAAATCCAAACATGATTATAAGAAGATTCCTGAAAGCTCAACAAATAACTCCATGCTTGACTCTGCTCCAGACAATACCTGTTTTAGACCACATCATGGAATTCATTTAGGTATCTTTAGAGGCAAATCTTTGTCTCATGACTCCGTTGAAATTTTAAATACAAAAGCCTACAAAATGTACTACAGCTATATAGAGGAAAAAAACATTTTAAAAAATATTCCTGAAAACTTAAGTCATAAACCAAAAAAAGAACTACTTAAGTTATATGAATATTACTCATCAGAAGAAACACTTGTTTATGATAGAAACGATTAATTTGATATATGAAAAAAAATAATAAAATATTCAATATTGTAATTAATTTTTCAACTCTTAAATCTGGCGGTGGTCAGAATGTTGCTATGAACTTCCTTTCTGGTATTTATGATTTTTATTCCAAGGATATTAATTTATATTATTGGGTAGCCAAAGGATCTGAGCCTCATCAATTTATGATAGAAAATAAGGTAGAGAATTTCTTTGTTCTACCAAGGAATCCAATCAAAAGAATAATATATGAGATAATCTTTTTAAGATTTTGGTTGAATGCTAACTCAATTGATTTAGTATACTCATACTTTGGCTACGCCTGGCTACCAAAGAGAATAAAACAGATTGTGGGCGCCGCTGATTCAAATCTCTTTTATCCAGAAATTGATTTTTGGAACAATGACAAAGGTTTGAGTCGATTAAAACGTTGGTTTAAAGACAAATATAGGATTTTAGGCTTAAAAAGAGCCTATCACATTATTTTCGAAAACGAAGCCATGATGAAAAGAGCTAAAATAATCTTTGGTTTTGATAATACCACTTACATTAAGCCATCGTATGTTTATGATCATAATTATTCATATTGCTATCCCAAATTAAATAATAAATCATTTAAAGGCCTATTTCTTTGTGGCTGGCACCCTAATAAGAATATCTTAATAATACCTAAACTTATAAGATCTTTCTCCAAAGCAGGCATTGATTTAAAAATTAGTCTTTCAACAGATTTTGATAACTCACTCTTATCTAATAAATTTCAAGAAGCCATTGATAATCTAGGAGTTAGAGATTCAATCAATATGATTGGCCCTGTCCCAAAAACTAAACTATCTTATGTATATAGTGATACCGATTTTGTTTTTTTATTGAGTGCATTAGAAAGCTTCAGTAATAACATTATAGAGTCATGGCAATTTAAAAGATATTTAGTTATATCAGATGAAGAGTGGGCTCGTTCTATATGCTTAGATTCAGCTATTTATGTTTCAAGAAACTCACCTGAAAATATTGCATCAACTATAGCTAATTTTATTAAAAATAAAAGTCTTAGGAATAATATAGAAAGAAATGCAAATGATATGTTGAATAGCTATCCTTCTATTCATGATAGGATTAAAATGGAACTATCGTTAATAAAAAAGTTGCTTTGTAAATGATCCGTAATAATTTAGTCATATTATTTGAGTCTCTAATGCACGTAATATTTTCCTTGCCAAGGTTCAGAATTTTTATTTTATTAAAAATTTCAATTTTAAAATTGATGGGCGCTAAGTTTGGTAGGGGAGTGGTTATTTATCCAGGAGTTTGGATAATGAATGGGCGCAATCTAATTGTAGGTAATGATGTTGATTTTGCATATGGTGTTTTAGTAACTACTTCAGGCGGCGTAACTATAGGTGATAGAGTATTGATTGGATATAGAACTCAGATTCTATCTACTAACCACTCAATACCTCCTATTGGAGAGAAATTTCCTATTTCAGGAGATAAGCCTGCGAAAGTTAAAATAGCAAATGACGTTTGGATTGGTGCTAATTGTATAATTGCTCCTGGAGTAACTATTGGTGAGGGCGCAGTAATTGCAGCTGGTTCAGTTGTTGTGAAAGATGTTCCTCCTAATTCTATAAATGCTGGAGTTCCATCAAGAATTATAAGATTTCGGCAAGAGGCTTAATAGTATATATAATACGTATCAATTTTGAACATAAAGGAGACATGTGGTGAATAATACTGTTTGTACCAGATGTGTAATGGACTCATCAGACTCGCAGATAAAATTTGATTCAAAAGGCGTATGTGATCATTGCTTAACATTTGATAACCATATTCTTCCAAATTGGCATACAGATGAAAAAGGCAAAGCGGCATTGGAAGCAGATATTGAAACAATAAAAAAACAAGGTAAAGGAAAGGATTTTGATTGCATTCTTGGAATGAGCGGTGGTGCTGATAGCTCATATTTACTGCATTTGGTTGTGAAAGAGTTCGGATTAAGACCTTTAGTTTTTCATGTTGATGGCGGATGGAACTCAGATATTGCTGTGTCAAACATTAATGTAATGATTGATAAACTAGACTTAGATCTTTATACAGAAGTAATTAATTGGGAAGAGATGAAAGCTTTTCAAATTGGGTATTTTAAATCTGGCTTAAGCAACATTGATATTCCTCAAGATCACGCATTCATAGCTACTCTTTATAATTTTGCTGAAAAATATAATATCGGATATATTCTAAACGGCGGCAATATTTCCACTGAGTGTGTTAGAAATCCCCTAGAGTGGATTTATTATGGGACAGACATGCTTCAAATTGGCTTTATCAAAAAAAACTTTGTTTCTATTCCCATGAAAACATACCCATTTAGCAGCATAATTAGACACAAAATATATTTGCAATATATAAAAAAGATTAAGGTTATAAAGCCATTGGATTTTATGCCATACATTAAAGAGGAAGCTATGAAATTCCTTGAAAATGAATATGGTTGGAGACCTTACCCACAAAAGCATTTTGAATCAAGATTTACAAAATTTTATGAAGGCTATTGGCTACCTCAACGATTTGGATTTGATACAAGGAAAGTTCAATATTCAAGCTTAATATTGACAGGTCAAATGACAAGGGAAGAAGCTTTAGAAAAACTTTCATATCCAGCTTTAACAGAAGATGAGGCGAGAAAAGATTTTTCATACGTTGCCAAAAAACTTGAGTTAGAAGAAATTGAATTAAAAGAATATCTAGACATGCCTCTGAAGTCATATAAAGACTATCCAAATCAGGAATGGTTCTTTAATTTAGGAGCAAAATTCCTCCAAGCATTTGGTAAAGAGAGATCTATAAAAAGATGATTACCATAATTGATTATGGATTAGGCAATATAAAAGCTTTTGTAAATATCTACAATCAATTAAATATAAAATGTAGCATAGCTTCAAATAAAAAGGAGCTTGAAGATTCCACAAAATTAATTCTTCCAGGAGTTGGCTCCTTCGATCATGCTATGTCTTTATTGAATAAGTCTGGTATGCGTGACTCCATTGAGAATAAGGTAATTGATAGAAAAATACCAATTCTTGGTATTTGCGTTGGTATGCAGATCCTTGCTAATTCAAGTGAGGAAGGAGACATGGAAGGGCTTGGCTTTATTGAAGGACATGTAAAAAAATTTTTAAGTGAAGATCTCTCTGGTTTGCCTCTTCCTCATATGGGTTGGAATAATGTTCAGCATAACTCCTCTGAAGACTTATTTTTAGATATTAAGGATAAATCACGATTTTATTTTTTGCATAGTTTTTACTTTGAATGTAAAAAAAATATTCATGCAATTGCATCTTCACATTATGGGAAAGATTTTAAGTGCGCTATAAAAAAAGATAATATTTTTGGAGTACAATTTCACCCTGAAAAAAGTCATAATTGTGGCACTAAGCTTTTAAAAAATTTTAGCCTACTATAGTTATATCATGTTAAGTCCAAGACTAATCCCGTTCTTATTGATAAGAGGAAAGGGCTTGGTAAAAACTATCAGATTTAGCGATGATAAATATGTTGGTGATCCATTAAATGCGGTTAGGATATTTAATGAAAAAAAAGTAGATGAAATTGTTGTTTTAGATATTGACGCCTCCTCAAAGGGCGAAAAACCAAATTATGAACTAATTGAAAAGCTTGCAGCAGAATGTCGAATGCCTTTATGTTATGGTGGCGGCATTAAAAATACAGATGATGCTTGCCGTATTCTCTCGCTGGGGGTTGAAAAAGTTTCTATCAGTTCTGAGGCTATCAACAATCCTAGCATTGTAAAAGAGTTGTCTAATAAAGTTGGCAGCCAGAGTGTTGTTGTAACTTTAGATGTAAAGAAAAAATTGTTTGGAGGTTACGAAGCATATATTCATAATGGAAGAGTTAGAACAAAAAAAAATCCTATGGATTTAGTTAAAATATTTCAAGACAAAGGCGCAGGTGAGATAGTAATTAATTCAATAGATAATGATGGGGTTTTGGAGGGATATGATTTGAAACTTATAAGAGATATAAAAAATAATACGACAATACCTACCACTGTTGTCGGAGGCTGCGGGTCCCTAGAAGATGTTAAAAGTCTATATCTTCAGGAGGGAATAATAGGATCCGGAGCAGGAAGTTTATTTGTCTTTAAAGGTAAATATCGTGCCGTGTTGATAACCTATCCAAAAGAAAGCGAAAAGATTGCTCTTTTTGATAATATAGATATGGAACAAATCATGAAAGGATTAGCATGAAGCAGATTTTACAAAATGTTTCCAGTGGATTAACAGAGATCATAGACTGTCCTGCTCCTTCTGTTGTTGATGGATCAGTGCGTATTTCAAGTAAAGTGTCTTTGATATCATCCGGAACAGAAAGAATGCTAGTTGATTTTTCAAAGGCCTCATTATTAAGCAAAGCAAAGCAACAACCAGAAAGGGTAAAGCAGGTTCTTGAAAAAATTGGTACAGATGGACTATCAACAACAATAGACGCTGTTCAATCAAAGCTAAATCAACCAATTCCACTAGGGTATTCAAATGTTGGAATAATTAATGCTGTTGGGTCAGGTGTAAGTGGCCTTAAGGTTGGAGATAGAGTTGTTTCAAATGGCCCACATGCTGATGTTGTAGTTGTTAAAAAGAATCTTGTTGCTAAGATTCCTGACAACGTTGATGATGACAGCGCTTCTTTTACGGTTATATCTAGCATCGCACTTCAGGGAGTCCGTCTGGCTAAACCTTTGCTAGGAGAAACTTTTGTTGTACTTGGAGTAGGATTGATAGGGCTACTTACAGTTCAAATACTCAGAGCTAATGGATGTAAAGTTTTGGCTATAGACTTTGATAAAAGAAAACTTTCATTAGCTGAATCTTTTGGTGCTTCAGTATCACTAGCTAATAATTTCGATGAATGTTTATCAATAGCTAATTCAATAAGTAATGGAAATGGTGTTGATGGAGTAATTATAACCGCATCAACAAAATCAAATGATCCAATAAAACATGCTGCAACTATGTGCCGAAAAAGAGGAAGGGTGATACTGGTCGGAGTTATTGGTTTGAACCTAGATCGTTCTGACTTTTATGAAAAGGAAATAAGTTTTCAAGTAAGTTGTTCTTATGGTCCTGGAAGATATGACTCAAATTATGAAGAGAAAGGCCAAGATTATCCGATTGGTTTTGTAAGATGGACTGAACAGAGGAACTTTGCAGCTGTTCTTGATTTAATGTCTTCAGGATCGATAAATGTTAAACCTCTCATTACATCTAGATTTAATTTAGTTGACGCAAAGATGGCTTACGAGGAGCTATTATTAAATGATTCAGGACTTGGGATACTTCTTGACTATGATTCAATAGAATCTTTAAATAAACAGCAAAATATAAGCATTAAAGATCATGAGAATAGTTCAACTGATAAAGCAGTGCTAGGATTTATTGGTGCAGGTAATTACGCTTCAAGAGTTCTGATGCCAGCTTTTAAGAGCACTGGAGCAATGCTTCATACTGTTGTAACTAATAATGGAATTAATAGTATGATTCATGGAAAAAGAATGGGTTTTTCTATGGGATCGACTGATGTAGATTCAATAATTAAAGACCCAAATATTAATACATCGGTTATCGTTACAAGACATAATACGCATGCAGATCTTGTGATGAGGTCGTTAGAGGCAGGAAAAAATGTCTGGGTTGAAAAGCCTTTGTGTATTGATATGAAAAGCTTAGACAGTATTGAAAAGGTATACAAAAATCTTCATGAGGATGAAAAAGAGAAAAAACCACATCTTATGGTTGGTTTTAATAGAAGATTCGCACCACACACTATAAAGATGAAAGAATTAATTCAGAATATAGATTCCCCAAAATCATTTATTATGACAATAAATGCTGGATATATTCCTGATGATCATTGGACTCAAGATTCAGCCATAGGGGGTGGGAGAATAATTGGAGAGGCGTGTCACTTTATAGATTTAATGAGGTTTTTGGCAAACAGTAAGATAAAAAAGGTTCATGCTGATGCACTGGAGTCAGATAAATACTCAAAAAATAAGGATACTGTTAGTATCAGTTTAGTTTTTGAAGATGGTTCACATGGAACGATATTATATTTATCAAATGGGTCATCTAAATTTCCTAAAGAAAGGATAGAGATTTTTGTTGATAATAAGATTCTTCAACTTGATAATTTTATAAGATTAAAAGGTTTTGGATGGTCTAATTTTAAAAAAATGAATTTGTTTAAACAGAATAAGGGTCACAATGAATGCGCTAATAGTTTTATAGAATCTTTAAAAACAAATACACCCACAATTCCTTCTGAAGAAATCTTCGAAGTTGCAAGGGTTTCGTTAAAGGCAAACGATCTATTAAATTAACTCTAATTAAGTTAAACAGCAATGTTTATAATAAAAATTAAAACAGCTTTCCAGTTAGGTCTTCTTAATATTCTTCATGTTGTTTTATACAAGTTAAGTCTTAAGCTTTCTATACACTCAGTTTGTTTTATCGATCATTCTATTCCAAAACAATCATTTTTTAATGATGTAGACCCCTCATTTGCAAATCTTGAACCATCATCTAATTGGGATAAAAAAGCATTATTTTTCGGCCATTTTCAGAAAGATATTGAAAACAATCCACCAAACTGGTTTCTTAATCCATTTTCAGGAGAAACTCTAAAAGATATAAGTACTCAGTGGTGGAAGATACCCGACTTCGACTCGTCTGCAGGTGACATTAAATTAATTTGGGAGGCCTCAAGAATGGATTGGGTTGTAGTTTTTGCTCAAAGAGCAAAAACTGGGGAGACTCGATCACTAACAAGATTAAATAATTGGATCTCAGATTGGTTAATAAATAATCCTCCTTATTTTGGTTATAACTGGAAGTGCGCTCAAGAGGCCTCAATAAGGGTTATAAATATTGCTTGTGCTGCATACATCCTAGAGCAGCATAAAACACCTTCTCAAGGAATAATAGAGTTAGTTAAAATGCATCTCAAAAGGATTGCCCCAACTTTAAGATATTCAATATCACAAAATAATAATCATGGTACCTCTGAAGCAGCAGCTTTATTTATTGGCGGCAGCCTTCTTTACAGATCTGGTTACAATAAGGGTAAAAAATGGATGCTCCAAGGAAGATCATTGCTTGAAGAAAGAGCAATAAAGCTTATTGAAAAAGATGGTAGCTTTAGTCAATATTCAACTAATTACCATCGCCTAATGCTTGATACATATTCTTTTGCTGAATTGTGGAGAAAAGAGTTTAAATTAGAGGATTTTTCAAAAGATTTAAAAGAAAGATTGATTTCAGCAACTTTATGGATTCACAATTTTGTAGATATAAGTTCTGGTTACGTTCCAAATATTGGAGCAAATGATGGCGCAAGATTGCTTCAATTAACCGATAGTTCATACAAAGATTTTAGACCATCTGTTCAGTTGGCAGCAGTTTTATTTTTAAATAAAGCTGCATTTGCAGATACCGGCTATCACAAGCTGCATCTTGAATGGCTAAGAATTAAGAAGCCATTAGAGTCTATTTCACAATCTAAAAACATTCAGTTTGATAATGGTGGGTATGCCATATTAGAGATGAATAAAACCAAGGTTTTTATGAGATATCCTCGTTTCAGGTTTAGACCAAGTCATGCAGATGCTCTTCATATAGATGTTTGGAGAAATGGAGAATGTATATTTTGTGATGACGGAACTTATAGTTATAACTCACAATCAGAGTCAGATACAATTTTTTCCAGTACTGAAAATCATAATACCATTATGTTTGATGACAGAAACCAAATGATGAAAATAAGCAGATTCCTTTTTGGACCTTGGTTAAAAACAAATATTTTAGAAAACATAAATTTCAATGATAAATATGTTAAGTTTAAATCTGGATACACTGATAGTTTTAATACTTCTCATGCAAGAGAGATCTTACTTAAACAAAAATCCTTAAAAATTATTGATAAAGTTTCTGGTTTCCAAAACCATGCATCACTTTATTGGAGACTTGACTCAGGAGGCTGGAACTTACTTGAGAACTCAAAAGAAATAATTCTTGAAAATAATGAACATAGACTTTCTATTGAGTCTAATGTGGAAATTTCTTCTTCAAAGATTATCAAAGGATGGAAATCTGAGTTTTACATGCAAAAATCATTAATAGATGTTTTAGAAATTAAAATCAATAAATCTGGAACAATCTCTTCTACATTTACTTGGTAATAATGAAAATATTATATTTTCATCAACACTTTACAACTCCTGAAGGTTCAACTGGAACTAGGTCTTTTAGTAATTCAATGCAGCTGATAAAAAATGGCCACAAAGTAACTCTTGTATGTGGAAGTTTCGTTGGTGCAAACACAGGCTTAAGAGGAAGTTTTCAAAGAGGTCAAAGAAGAGGAGATGTTGATGGTATCGATGTAATAGAGCTAGATCTGAGCTACGGAAATAAAGATGGCTTCATAAAACGAACTTACATAATGTTTAGATACTTTTTAAAAGCAATAAAATATGTTTTTACAGAAGATTATGATTTAGTTTTTGCTACAAGCACTCCTTTAACAGCTTCAATACCCGGAATAGTTGCTAAAATTTTTAAAAGAAAACCTTTTGTTTTTGAGGTTAGGGATTTATGGCCTGAGCTACCAAGAGAAATGGGAGTTATAAAGAATCCAATAGTTTTATACTTAATGTCAGTTCTTGAGTATCTATCATACACTTCATCAGATCATTTGATTGCTTTGTCCCCTGGAATACTTGAAGGAATTCATAAGAGAGGCGTTTCAAGAAAAGATATTACTATGATTCCAAATGGTTGCGACATGGAAATCTTTAAAAAAAATCCTTCGCTTTCATGGAGACCAGAGAGCTGTAAAAAAGAAGATTTCTTAGCAATATTTAGTGGAACACATGGCGTAGCAAACAATGTCGAAAGCATAATTAATGCTGCCAAAGTACTGCAATCGAGAAAAAATACAAATGTTAAAATAATTTTGATTGGGCAAGGTGGAAAAAAAGCCGATTTAATTAAAATTGTTAAAAAGGAAAATTTAAAGAACATAATTTTTCTTGATCCCGTTAGTAAACTTAAATTGGCAGGTCTTATGGGTTCTGCTGACATTGGTCTTCAAGTTCTAGCAAATGTTCCTGCATTCTACTATGGCACCTCACCAAATAAATTTTTTGATTACATTGCAGCTGGCCTCCCTGTAATAAATAATTATCCTGGATGGCTTGCAAACCTTATAACTGAAAATTTATGTGGATATGCTATTCCTCCCGAGGATCCTGAAAAATTTGCAGATACTCTTGAGCATGCCGCAACAAACAAAGAGTTGTTAGCAGAAATGGGAAGCAATGCAGAAGAGTTAGCTAAAGCAAAATTTGACAGGCAAAATCTTGCTAAAATATGGACAGAAACACTTGAAGGAGTACAAAAAAAATATGACTAATATATCTAATTTAGCAAATGAAGTAGTTGAGTTCTCTAGAAAAATTTTTGGTGATGAATTTATTCCTTTGCACAGGCCTATTTTTAATGGAAATGAACGCGAATATTTAATCGAATGTATAGACTCAAATTTTGTTTCCTCTGTTGGAGAAAAAGTAACAGAGTTTGAAAACAATATTGCAGATTTCACAGGTACTAAATATGCTATTGCAACTGTCAATGGGACATCTGCACTTCACGCCGCAATCGAGCTTGCTGGTGTTGAGAGGGGTGATGAGGTAATAACCCAGGCTTTAACCTTTATAGCTACTTGCAATGCAATAAGCTATGTCGGGGCAGTTCCAGTTTTTGTTGATGTAGATATGGAAACATTAGGAATGAGTCCAAAATCTATCAGAGAATTCCTAGAAGAAGGCTGTGAGATGAGGAATGGGTATTGTTACAACAAATTTACCGGAAAAAGAATTTCTGCTTGTATTCCAATGCATACTTTTGGTTTTCCATGCAAAGTTAAAGAAATTTCTGAAATCTGTTTTGAGTGGAATATAGCATTAATTGAGGATGCTGCTGAGTCGCTTGGTAGCTTCATTGACAAAAGACATACTGGAACTTTTTCATCAATGGCGACTCTAAGCTTTAATGGTAATAAACTCATTACTACAGGGGGTGGAGGGATGATAATAACTGATGACGAAATATTAGCAAAAAAAGCCAAACATTTAACAACTACTGCAAAAAAAGCGCATCCCTACGAGTTTTTTCATGATATCAAGGGATACAACTATAGACTCCCAAACCTTAATGCTGCTTTAGGATGCGCTCAATTAGAACAAATAGAGAAGCTATTAGAAGAAAAAAGAAAATTGGCAAAAGCTTGGAGCAAATTTTTTAGCAATAGGAACATTAACTTTATTGAAGAAAGATCTGGAACAAAAGCTAATTATTGGCTTAATACTATTTGCTTAGACTCAAAAACCGAAAGAAATAAATTCCTAGAAATTACTAATGAGAAAGGTGTCATGACAAGGCCAATTTGGACATTGATGTCTAAACTTCCTATGTTTAAAGATTGTCAAAAAGATAGTTTAAAGAACTCTTACTTTTTGGAGGATCGTATAGTTAATATCCCTTCGAGTGTTCCAGAAAGTGTAAGATAAATTAAATGACAACATTAAATTAAATGACAACATTAACTGAAGAAAAAAGTAAAATCTATTATGATGTTGCCTTGCTTCATATTGAAACTATAAAGACTGGATTCCTTCCAAGTCTTGGGCCGCAGTTTCTTTCACTTATGTATAGATGCATTGATGAAGCAGACTTTTCAACATTGATAGTTAAATATGATGACCAAACTCTTACTGGATTTGTTTCAGGTTCGTTAGGCGACTCTAGCCTATATAAAAAAATGTTACTATACCCTTTCAGCCTATTCCTTTCTCTTATGCCAACTCTTTTAGATTTGACTAAAATAAAGAAAATTATCAACATACTCCAGCATGTCTCAAGCAAAGAAAGAAACAATTTTCCAAGTGCAGAACTCTTAACAATTTGCGTCAACAAAGATTATAGAAGGCAAGGTATTGCCGAAAGTCTTTATGGCGAGCTTTCACTTTTTTTTCAACAAAAAGAAAGATCTAAATTTACAATAGTTGTAGGTCAGTCATTAAATGCAAATAAATTTTATAAAAAACAGGGAGCATACATAGCAGATGAAATACAGGTGCACTCTGGAGTAAATTCAAACATTTATATCCAAAATATTTAAAATGCAAAGATTTTTTGATATTTTGTTTTCAGGTCTTGCAATTTCCCTACTGTCACCCATTTTATTGCTAATAGTCATTGTTCTTAGGTTTTCTGGTGAGGGGGAAATCTTTTTTAAACAAGCGAGGGTTGGAAAAAATAAAAATACTTTCATGTTATTAAAATTCGCAACAATGTTAAAAAATAGTGAAAACATAGGCGCTGGAACTGTAACAGTTAAGAATGATCCTAGAGTTCTACCTGTTGGTAAATTTCTCCGAAAAACAAAACTCAATGAATTACCTCAGCTTTTTAATATATTTATTGGAGATATGAGTGTGATAGGCCCACGCCCCCTGCACATAAAACAATTTTCTTTCTATGAACCATCAGACCAAGATGTTATTTCTTCCATAAGTCCAGGGCTTTCTGGAATGGGCTCTATTATTTTTAGAGATGAAGAAAAGATTCTCCATCAAAGTAGTAACCCTGATCAAACCTATAGAGAACATATCACTCCTGAAAAAGCAAAACTTGAGAGATGGTATGTTAAAAATAAGACTATATTACTGTATTTTAAATTAATTTTACTTACCATTATCGCTGTTATATTTTCAAATTTAGAAATGAAAAGATTTTTTAAAAATCTTGAATAAGTGATATTATTATTTTTTTATTATGAGCTATTGGAGTGATTTAGACAGCAGACTCTTTACGTTAAAGGAGGACGGTTATGTTAAACTTCCTTCAATATCCGAATTTGATTTAGAAAAAGTTGCGCTCGATATAAAAAACGAAATGGCGGAGAACACTTTTGCCGAATTAGGATCTTCCCATCAATCTTTTCTAAATGATTTAGGACTAGAATCAAACTTAGCTCCTAAGTTATATGAGATTGCAAAAAGTAGTCTTGGATATAAGGGAGATATTTCTAATCAGTATCATATTGCAAGGAAGGTTGAGCCTGGAAATTCAAAAGAAATGTATAGGGCGCATTTTGATTCTCATTTATTTACACTAGTCCTTCCGATTAAGATACCATCACCATCAAATGGAGGGACGGCAGGGGACTTAGTTTATTTTCCTCAGGCGAGGAAATCACCCTCAAGTGAAATCAAAAATTTTTTTGAAAAAGCTTCATTCAAGAGATATGCATCCAAAGAGGGCATTGAAGAGCTCTCAAAAAAAAATATCCAAATAACAGATGATTTTAACGACTATTGCCCACTTCTATTTATTGGCAATACAACACTCCATACTAATAAACCAGTTACCCATGATTGTTCTAGCTACAGGTTAACACTTTTGGCTCATTTCTTTGATCCAAGCCCCAAGTATGGAGTTGGCAACCTTTTAAGAATAATTAGAAGAAGATAAATTTTTTAGTGTAACCAAATTATCAATAATCAATATTTTAATATCAGCCTAGAATGATTACATTTTTAAATTTATCTAATTCTTCACCTTTTATAAGACTTAAAAAGAAATTTGATGAAGCAGTAGCTAATGCACAAACTAATGTAGAAGCAGCTGTTATATCATCATTTAACAGTGCTCATAATGAGGTAAGCTCTAGATACGTAAATATAAAATTTATTGATAATGAGAGTCTTATTTTTTTCTCTAACTATGAATCTAAAAAGGCACAAGATATAAATTCACATGATCAAGTTTCAGTAGTTTTTTATTGGAATGTTATAAATACTCAGATACGAATAAAAGGTAAAATCTCTAAAACCTCACTAGAATTTAATAAGAATTATTTTAAGGATAGATCTGTCGATAAGAATGCCTTAGCAATAAGTTCAAATCAATCTCAAACAATCTCTTCATATGAAGAGGTTGTAAAAAAATATGAAAAAGTCAGATCTAGCTCAGATTTATCAGAATGTCCTGAATTCTGGGGTGGATATGTAATTAAGCCATATGAAATTGAATTTTGGAAAGGCAATAGCTTTAGACTTAATAAAAGAGTTTTTTATAAATTTGAGAACAATATTTGGCATCACTCCATTCTTGAGCCATAAAATTGTTTAAAATAAGGGTATTTTGTTATAGAATCCACAATTTATATGATCAAAAAATATAGTAGCCAACACTCATTCCTAGTTTATAAAAGGTAATTAACCATAGTTTCCAAGAAAAAAAATATAGTTCCTATTAATGAAAAAATATCCGCTGATAAAGTTATGCTTATTAATTCAGACGGAGAAAAATTAGGTTCTTATAGTTTTAAAGATGCTTTGGACATAGCACAAAAAGATAATCTTGATTTAGTGCAAGTTTCTCCAGCAGTTTCTGAAATAGTCGTATGCAAGATTATGGATTATGGTAAACATATTTTTACAAAGAAAAAAAATACTTCTTCATCAAAGTCCAGAGTAAAAAAAAGGTCTGTTAAAGAAATTAAGTTCCGACCCTCTACAGATGTTGGTGATTACAATATTAAATTAAAAAAGATAAAAAGCTTTATTCTTGATGGAGATAAGACTAAAATAAGCGTCCGATTTAGGGGAAGGGAGATACTTAATAGTAACCTAGGACTTGATTTGTTGAATAAACTTAAAGAAGAAATGTCTGATTTAGCTCAAGTAGATCAAGAGCCTTCACTAGAGGGGAGACAGCTAATGATGGTGCTCTCACCAATGAAAAGGAAAAACTAATAAATAAAAATGGGATATAAATTAAAAAAACATTCGGGAGCATCCAAGCGTTTTAAAAAGACAGGATCTTCCATAAAAAGTAGAAGCGCTGGAAGAAATCATATCCTTTCAAAGCAGTCTACTAAGAGAAAGAGACATAACAGAGGCTTAAATAAACTTACAGGCGATGTATTTAAAGTTGCCTCAAGATTAATAAGATAACAAGATGCCAAGAACAACAAAATCAGTAACTGCAAAAACAAAACATAAAAAAGTTCTTAAATCTACTAAAGGACACTATGGAGCAAGAAGCAGACTATTCAAGACAGCTAAGCAATCAAATATAAAAGCACTTCAGTATGCTTTTAGAGACAGAAAAAATAAAAAAAGAAGCTTTAAGTCATTATGGATAACTCGAATAAACTCAGGCTCAAGATCCCTTGGTGTTTCATATTCACAACTTATTAATGGACTTCTAAAAAAAGATATAAAAATAAATAGAAAAATTCTTTCAGACTTAGCTACTAATGATGCTCCAGTTTTTGAGAAAATTGTTAAAACTGCTGTAGAGTAATTTTTAATGTCTTCAAAAGACAACTTAAAAGCGCCAATGACAATCAAAGATCAGGGATCGCTTCATCCGATAAACCAAACTAAAGATTACTTAATAAGACTATTATCAAAATTTGGGTTTGATGAGATAGATGGCCCAGAAATCGAAACTGAAGAATTTAATTTTGATATGTTGAATATAAAAAAATCTCATCCTGCTAGGCAAATGCATGATACTTTTTATGTTGAAGGAAAAAAAAATGTTTTAAGAACACATACTTCTCCAGTCCAAATAAGAACCATGCTTGAGCGCAAACCACCAATAGCTTTTGCTGCAGCTGGAAAAGTTTATAGAAAAGATGATGATGCTACCCATCTGCCTATGTTTCATCAGGTTGAGGGTATATATGTTGATGAGAACGTAACATTTGCTAATTTAAAAGACCTCATCCATCAAATTCTTCATGAATTATTTGGTGATAATATTGAAATAAGATTTAGACCTTCCTACTTTCCCTTTACAGAGCCTTCAGCTGAAGTAGATATACTTTCAAAAAGTGGTAAATGGCTTGAAATCCTTGGTTGTGGAGTTGTGAATCCTATTGTTTTAGAAAATTGTAATTTAGATTCTGATAAATATAGTGGCTTGGCTTTTGGTTTAGGGGTCGAAAGAATAGCAATGCTTAAATATGGCGTAAATGATATAAGGGAATTTTATAAATCAAACTTAGATTTTCTTGCACAGTTTAAATGAAGATACTATATCAAGATTTAATAAATCACTTATCTAACAAACCTTCAAAAGAATTACTATCTCAAAAGCTATTTCAGCTTGGCCACGAGCATGAAATTCATGATGATATATTTGATATGGAGCTCACTCCAAATAGAGGAGATTGTTTATCACTTTTAGGACTTGCAAGAGATTTAAATGTTTTTTTTGGTCAATCAGAGCCAATTGATATTTTTGAAGATAATTTTAATTCTCTCGAAATTGATTTTGAAAATCTTTCTCCATCAGATTGCCCTCAAATTTCGTTCTTAGAAATTGAAATTGAAGAAACGGTAGAGAATTATAAACCTTATTTAGACAATTATTTTAGTGCTCTTGGAAATAAAAAAACAAATTTTTTTACTGATATATCGAATTTTATTTCTTATGAATTAGGGCAGCCAACTCATTGTTTTAATGGCGAGACTATTAAAAACAAATTAATTTTTGAAAATAAAGTATGTAAAGATTCCTTTAAAACATTACTTAATTCCGAAATTTTTCTTGAAGATCATAACTGTGTTTTCACTATAGATGACGAGATTATAAGTCTTGCTGGTGTTATGGGAGGAGCTTCAACTGCTTGCTCTAAAAAAACAAAAAAAGTTTTAATCGAATGCGCTTACTTTAATCCAGAATCCATTATTGGAAAATCTTTAAAATATAACTTAATTTCTGATGCAGCTCACAAGTTCGAGAGAGGTGTTGATATAGCTTCACAAGAAATGGTGCTAAGAAGATTTGCAAAAGTTGTACAAGATCATGCAAAAATAAAATCAATTAAATTAAAATCATTTGTTTCAGGGCCTAGAAAAAGTACTTACATCCCGATAGATGTTAACAAAATCAATAACATTCTGGGAATTTCTCTTGATAAAAATGAATACTTAAGATATCTCAAGTTACTTGGTTTTGAAATTTCAAATGAAACAATAAAAGTCCCATCTTACAGGCATGATATTGAAACAAATAATGATCTTGCTGAGGAGATTGCTAGAATTATAGGATATAACAATATCAAAAGTACGCCAATCAATCTTCAAACAGTTTTTAATGATAGTGATAAAAAGGTTACAAAACTAGAATTATTTCTTATTGAAAATGGATTTTCTGAGGTTATCAATTTTCCATTTACATCAAAAATGGAAAAAATATCTATAAAAATAGATAACCCGCTTGATTCAAATAGAAATAATCTTCGTACATCATTGAAGGACTCCCTTATTGAAAACCTTTTATATAACGAAAGAAGACAGAAAGACTCCATCAAACTATTTGAAATCAGTGATATTTACACAAAAGAAAATGAGATGAAACAACAAAAAAAACTTGGGCTAATAATTAGCGGCAGACAGGGGCATAATTACAAAGATTTCTCACAAAAACTTGATTACAAGTATCTAAACAAGATTTTAAATGAAGATCATGATGAAAATATTTTTGAAATAATTGAGATCTCTAGAAATAACCTAAACACAAAAAAGAAAGATAAGATCTATTATGTTGAAATCCCATTGGAAGATATATCAATGAGCTTCTTTACTAAGCACAAAACCGAGAAAAAAAATATAAATTTTGTTAGCTACAAACCAGTATCCGAGTATCCATCAAGCACAAGAGATTTTTCATTTCTGATTGATAATTTACACGAAGTGGATAATGTTATAGGGATACTAAATAAAATCTCGGATGAATTAATAAAAAAATCATTTATTTTTGATTATTATCAAGATGATAATAGAAAAATAATTAAATTAGGATATAGGATCATATTTCAATCAAGTCACAAGACTTTGTCTGATCTTGAAATTAATAACAAGGTAAATGAAATCTTAACTCCAATATTGGAAATTGAAGGAGTCTCTATCCCTGGATTGCAATTAAAAAAAACACAATAATGTAACTTTTTATGAATACACAATATATAATTTAAAAAATGAAAAAACTTGTAGCTATTACATTAATACCACTAATTATCCTTTTAAGTTCTGATATTTTTAGCCAAGAAATAGATCCTTCTTTATTAAGAAATCTTTCACCAGCTCAGATAGAGATGGTAAGAAGCCAGCTAGTCAAAAGCAAATCTTCAGAACAGCCTAAACCTGTCGTAAAGGAAAGCACAAAAAAAAGTTATTCAAGTGGTGATATTAATAAGTCAGCTAATAAAAAGTATGGTTACAATTATTTTTCATCTACACCAACTTCGATTTCTGCAGTTGGAGACTTGCCTCTTCCAAACGACTATAAAATATCTCTGAATGATCAATTTACTATAATTCTGTCTGGATCCAAGGAAGATATTTTTGACCTTAATGTGAATTTGGATGGCAGCATTTTATTTCCTGAACTTGGTTCCGTTTATGTTGTTGGTGAAACTTTTCAAGAAGTAAAAACAAAGTTAAAAAATCTTATTAGTCAATCCTATATTGGTGTCCAAATAGATATATCTCTTAAAAATCTTTCTGCAAAAAAAATTACGATTGTTGGAGCGGTAAAAACACCAGGGACTTATTTAGTTAATCCCTTTAGCACCATTTCTAGCGCCTTGGGTTATTCCGGAGGTATATCTGAAATAGGTACACTTAGAAATATAAGACTTATTAGAACTGATGGTAAGACTTATTCATTTGATCTTTATAAGCTTTTAATAAATGGTAACAGGTCAGATGACATAACAATAGAATCTGGAGATGTTATTGTAATTGATCCTGCACAGCAATTTGTAAATATTATTGGAGAAGTTAAACGTCCAGCTATTTATGAAATTAAAGAGGATGAAACTCTTGATGACTTGGTTAATTTTGCACTTGGCTTTACACAAATAGCGAATACATCCAATATAAGTTTAGAAGTTCTAGAATTAGAGTCATCTTCGATTGAGAATATAAATGTCATCAATTTAGATTCTACTCTTGACGATGTTATGAGCGTTATTGTGAATCCTTATGTTAGTAAAAGTAATGCTAGTGTAAGAATTAGCGGAGCAGTTAAGGAACCCGGATTTCTTCCCATAACTAATGGCACAACACTTGAAGAAATAATTAATAAGCTTGAATTTATAGATGTTTACCCATGGCTTGCTGTCCTAGAACAGTTCGATGACAATAATTTAATCAAGTCAACCATCTTATTTAATTTGAAAGATCCTGATACCTATAGCTCTGTAAAGGTCCTTCCAAACTCTCAGATATTTTTTGCCAACATTAACACAAGATCATTTGATGTAAGTTCTATGTCAAGAAATTTAATTACTGATTATGATTTAAGATTAACGCATAAACAAGGTACATATAATCTCCCTGTGTTTGGAAGGTTTGAAGTGAAATCTTTCGTTGAGTACCTCGGTCTGGATATGAGTGATGTTGAAGACGAAGCAAGATATATAAGCCCGCTTGAAAACATAATTATTAAAGATGATTATAAAAATATGCAATTTATTGCTAAAAAATATAATACTGTTTCCTTTAGATCACCTGTAAACGATCTAATAACAGTTACTATAAGAGGAGCAGTTGACTTTCCGGGCACCTACGAAATGACGGCTGATAGTGTCGTTTCTGACTTATATGAGTTAGTTGGAGATTTTAAATCTGAGGCCTTTTTAGATGGAATTTTTTTCACTAGAGATAGTATTAAAACTCGTCAAAGACTATCTATCGAAAGATCAAAGGAAGCTCTAAATAGAGCTTTGCTTATAAACTTGCAAAAAGGAGATGATATTGATGAATTAAACATGATCAGATCTTTATCAGAGACAATAGAGCCAGAGAATCTTGGAAGAATAGCAGGCGATTTTTCACCTCAATCATCAAACTCAAGAAATACAGTCTTATTAGATGGAGATACGATATTTGTTCCAAAAAATCCAAATGCAATAAATGTTTTAGGTGAGGTCTTAAATCCTATAGCTTTTGAATACAATGAAAAAATCACCGTGAGATCAGCAATCAAAAGTGCAGGCGGGTACCAAGATTATGCTGACAAAAGAAAAGTCTACGTTATTAAAGCAAATGGAATCATAGAAAGAGCAAATAGAAATATATTTATGAGAGATGTGAAAATTGGACCTGGTGATACCATTGTTGTTCCAAGAAAAATTATTACCAGCAACCCAGGAATTGAATCTTTAATCCCGATTACTCAAATACTATCTGATTTAGCATTTGCTAGTGCTGCAATTGAAAGTTTGCAGAATAATTAAAATTTAGATGAAGAAATTCTTCTTTATCTCTTTATTTTTAACTTTATTCTCAAAAAATATACTCTCTGATAGCTTAGAATATAATTCTTTTAACAATCATGGTGTTGTCGGTTTGATAAATATGCCGACAGCAAGAGTCTTCAATGAATCTTCATTTGGTTTCACTATATATGGTGGTGAACCTGATCAAAAAATAACTATGTCCTCAAATCCTTTTAATTGGCTTGAGGCCTCTTTTTTCTATACCAATATCAAAGATAAACCATATTGTTCACTTGATTATGATCCTGTTTGTGACCAAGACTATAAAGACAAAGGATTTAATTTAAAATTGAGAATTAAAGAAGAAGGACTCTTGCCAGCAATTGCTATAGGGATAAATGATATTGCTGGGACTGGATATTATAGTTCCGAGTATATTGTTGGAAGCTATGGAATAAATAAAACAGATTTTCACTTTGGATTGGGTTGGGGAGAACTTAATGGATCAAATAAAAATTTTAAGAATCCGCTTGGAGGTATTCATAGTAATTTCTATGATCGACCTTCAGAAACTGAGGATCTCGGGGGACAGTTTCAGCCTTCAAGATATTTTTCAGGTGAGACAGTTTCACCATTTTTTGGATTAAGTCATGTCATTAATGATAAATATTTATTAAAAATTGAATACGATACAACTGTTACTCCAGGAAAGGTAGGTTATGGTGATCCAAAGCAGGATTTCTCAGTTGGCATTGATTTTAATTTAACTCGAAATTTTTCAATCGGCATTTCATCAGAAAGAGGAAAGTCTACATCGATAAGATTCTCTTATAAGAACGAATCAAAAGAAAGTAGGCCTAGATATGAATATAAAGAAGCTAATCATAATCAGACTGATAGCAAGTATATAAGATTCATAAGAAACCTTAATGAGAATGGTATTGGAGTGAATAAAATTCTTGAGGGAAGTGAGCAAATTGGTGTTGAAATGAGCCAATTTACTCATCCTAATTTAGATATAATTGATGAAATAATTAGAAGAGCTTCTTTTAATGCAGGCCTTGAAAAGCCAGTAAAAACAGATCTTAGGATTGCAGATCTAAAAGCAAAATCTGAATATGATGATGATTTTGAAAGGAGCGCAAAGCTTATATATCAAAGACAGGCAAAAAAGAAATTTAAGACTAATACTAGGCTGTCATTAAGACCTTTCTTGGCTTCAAGAGAAGAATTCTTTAAAGGTGCATTAATGATCGAAAACAATAGCGAATATAGTTTTCAAGATAATTTCTTTTTTTCCTCAAATTTAAAATACTCACTTGCAGATAACTTTGATGATCTGAAATATCCACCAGTAAATACTTACCCTGCCCAAGTAAGATCTGACGTAAAAGATTATCTTAAAAACTTTAATGAGGGTATATTTATTGGGAGAGCCCAATTTGATTATCATTTGTCTCTCAAAAAGAATCATCACATTATGATGTCAGCAGGAATTTTAGAAGAAATGTTTAATGGTGCCGGCTTTGAATATCTTTATTATGATCAAGATTCAAACTATGCAGTTGGTTTTGAAATATTTGATGTAAAAAAAAGAGATTACATGATGCGACTCGGAACTCTTGATTATAGAAATGTTACAAGCCATTTTAACTTTTATTATAGGAATTATGGACGTATTCCTTTTGATGCAAAAATATCTTTTGGAGAATATCTTGCCGGTGATGAAGGATTAACGATAGATTTATCACGATCTTTTTCAAACGGAACAAAATTTGGTATTTTTGCCTCATTTACAGATGTATCAACTGATCAGTTCGGAGAGGGTAGTTTTGATAAGGGAATTTATTTCAATATACCCATTTTTGGAAATCTAATTAATTATTCTTGGAGACCGTTAACCAAAGATCCTGGGGCTAAATTAAACAGAAAACACTCACTTTATGACTTGTTAGTTAGATTTAAGCCACTTAATTAAGAGATATGTTTTTTTAAGACACATTTTTATAAAAAATATTGTTTTTAAATAAACTTACATGCATAATTTACCTTTAAGGATTTACTAGTTATGAGATTACTTTTTACTACTCTTGCACTTTTTTTCGCTATATTGCCTATGCAAACATTTGCAATAACTGATGCTGACATTGCTGAAGTAACTGAAAGGCTAGAGTCACTTACTACAGATCAACTCGTTGATAGAAAAACAGAGTTAGAAAAGATTTTAGAAGAAGGTGAGGCCGATGAGGAAGATGAAGAACGTGCACTTTTTGTTTTTGAGCTTTCCGTCATTGAGCAACTTCTCATATTGGCTGGGGTAGTTATTGCTGGTAATGTCGGCGATGAAACGAAAACTCCACCTGATACAGTTTTTCCAGTAATCACAATACTTGGCGATAACCCTGCAACTGTCGAATTAGGTTCATCATATTCAGATGCTGGTGCAACTTCTGATGGCGGAGAAACAGTATCTTCATCTGGTTCAGTTGACACAAATACTGTTGGAACATACACAATTACTTACTCAGCTACTGATGCAGCTGGAAACACAAGCACTGCTACACGAACTGTTAATGTTGTTGATACAACAGCACCAGTTGTTACTTTAACAGGCGCGGCTACAGTCGTTGTTGAACTTGGCGATACTTATACAGAACTAGGAGCAACAGCTGATGACGCCTCTGGTAACGTTACAGTTGTAACCTCTGGTACCGTAGATACTGACACAGTTGGATCATATACAGTTACATATTCATCAACTGATGCTTCCGGCAATGTTGGCACTGCAACCAGAACAGTTAATGTTGTTGACACAACTGCTCCTGTAATAACTTCTTCAGATACTTTTGTTGCTGATGAGAACCAAACAGCTATAGGAACAGTTACCGCTACAGACTTACAAACTATATCATTTTCAATTTCAGGTTCAGAGCTTCAAATCACTACTGGAGGTGTTTTAACTTTCATAACAGCCCCTGATTATGAAACTAAATCTGTTTATACTGCTACAGTTACCGCAACTGACTCTAGCTCTAATTCTTCGACACAAGACATTACTGTTAATGTAAATGATGTTGGCGGTCCCGATGATGATCCTGGCACAGGAACAGGAACAGGAACAGGAACAGGTGCCGGAACTGGCTCAGGAACAAGTACCGGAGCTTAATAATTGTCTTTAACCAAAAAAGACTTAGCAAATAATATTTCAAATAAATTAGGTCTATCAAAAAAGGATAGCCTTATTTTTGTAAAAAATTTTTTTAAATTTATAGCTGACTTTAAAAATATCAATATTAATAAATTTGGAACTTTTTTATATAAAACAACTCCTGAAAGAGTTGGAAGAAATCCCAAAACTCTTCAAGAGTATAAAATTAGACCAAGGCAAAAATTAACCTTTAAAGCTTCTGAAGAAGTCAAGCAAAACATTAACTGATAAATTGGTCGGGATGGCCGGATTTGAACCGACGACCACCACACCCCCAGTGTGGTGCGCTACCAGGCTGCGCTACATCCCGAATTGATATTATCTATTG
>MDTD01158631.1_pt1 | contig 34585 bp, 40 predicted proteins | sample 811221 | NCBI WGS metagenome assembly MDTD01 (sample SAMN05326646, study PRJNA326480) | marine metagenome | isolation source: seawater | place: Pacific Ocean: South West | collected 2011
AAATAACTTTAAATCCAAAAATTTCTCAATACAAACTTAAAAATAAAGTATACCCTAAAGGCCGATCAACAATGGGAATGCCAGGAACTAAACCCAGAAAAGCGATAAAAAAATGGAAGCCAAAAAAATAATAATTACAGGTGGGGCTACTAGAATTGGAGCTGCGATAGCTAAGAGCTTAGCTACATATGACAACCAAATCACCATACATTTTAATAAATCAATTAAAGCATCAAAAAAAATTAAAAAGGAATTAGAAGAGCATGGAGCTAAAATTCATTTAATAAAAGCTGACTTAAATAATTCAGTTCAAGTAAAAAATTTGTTAAAGACAGCTTTTAATAAAATGAGAGGAATAGACTGTTTAATAAATAACGCCTCGATTTTTGAGAATGATAATTTATATAATTTTTCAGAAAAAAGTTTTACAAGGCATTTAAATATTAATCTAAAAGCACCAGCTTTATTAACTCAAAGTTTTAGTAAATACGTCAAAAATTCTAAAGGCATTATCATAAATATCATTGATCAAAGGATTGAGAAGCTAACACCTTTTTTCTTCTCGTATACTCTGAGTAAATCAGCGCTAGGAACTCTTACAACTACTTCTGCTATGAAATTAGCTCCAAACATTAGAGTTAACGCTATATCTCCTGGTCCTACATTAAAAAATAAAAGACAATCAGAAAAGCATTTTAAGAAACAATGGAAATCCGTTCCTTTAAAAAAAGTTGTCAAACTTGAAAATATTTGCAATTCTGTAAAGTTTCTAATTGATAACGACACAATTACTGGACAAATTATCAATGTAGATAGCGGTCAAAGACTTGCATGGTTAACGCCAGATATAATAAATTCTAAAGAATGAAAATTTTAAAATTTAAAAATAAAAAGAAATATAAATACAAAAAAAAAATTTTAATTAAAGACTTAATTCTAAATTTATCTGTTGGTTTACATGACTTTGAAAAACTAAAAAGACAGAGAGTAAAATTTAATATTGAAATTACGACTGACCCGGATCTTAAAACTGATGTTAAATCAATTGTAAATTATGAAAGTATAATAAATATCTTAAAAGATATAACAGGAAAAAAACATTATGAACTGCTTGAGGCTTTATCAGAAATAATCTTTGATCGAATTTTTCAAAACGAAAAAATTAAAAAGATTAAGCTTAAAATAGAAAAACTTGATATAGTTAAAGAGGCAAAATCAGTTGGAATAGAGGTTATAAAAACAAGATTATAATGAATAGCTTAGAACAAGGAAAAAAAGTTATTAAAGACAAGATACCCCTAATAACAAATAATCCTGGTGTTTATAAAATGATAAGCTCAACTGGTGAAATACTTTACATAGGAAAAGCTAAAAATATTCCTAACAGACTAAAAAGTTACGTAACGGAATCCTACTTGCCAATAAGAACAGAGAGAATGCTTTCTCAAACACATAACCTTGAAACAACAACGACTAGTAACGAAAGTGAGGCTTTACTTTTAGAGGCAAATTTAATTAAGAAGTATAAACCTAAGTTTAATATTTTATTAAAAGATGACAAGTCTTTTCCTTATATTTTTATTTCTGACCATGAATTTCCAAGAATTGAAAGGCATAGAGGAGCAAAAAATAGACCAGGCAAATACTATGGGCCTTTCGCGAGTTCCTTAGCAGTTAATATGGCTATTAAAACTATTCAAAAAATTTTTTTATTAAGATCCTGTACTGATAAACAAGTGGAAGCTGGTGAAAAAACCTGTTTTAATTACTTGCTTAAAAGATGTGCAGGACCTTGTGGTGGTAAAATTAGTAAACAAGATTACGCAAAATTAGTTGAAGCAGCTGATGAATTTTTAAGTAAAGGAAAATCTAGAAAAATTCAAAAAACTCTCTCTCATCAAATGGAAAAAGCAAGTGAAGAATTAGATTTTGAAAAAGCGGCAATTATGAGAGACAAGATTAAATCTTTAAATATAATACAATCATCACTAACTGTTACAGAGGAAAATCTTATTGAGGCAGATGTAATAGCTGGATACAAAGATTCTGGCAAAACCTGTATTCAGGTTTTTTTTTATAGATCAAAGCAAAATTGGGGTAATCAAGCTTTTTTCCCTAAACATGATAATGAGGACAGTCTTAAAGATATAATTTCATCTTTTATGTCTCAATTTTATGAGAACAAAACTATTCCAAGCCTTATAATAACGAGTTTTGATGTTAATGAGAAATTATTGCTAGAGGAAACATTTTCAAAAAAAGAAAATAAACAAATTAAAATTAAAAAGGCTAAATCTAGAAATGAGATCAGTATTCTAAAACTTGCTGAAAAAAATGCAAAACAAGCTTTAACTCAAAAACTCATTCAATCAGACACTAATAACAACTTAATTGAAAATTTAGCAACAAAATTTAATATAAATGATAATATTGATATTATTGAAGTTTACGACAATAGTCATATTCAAGGCACAGACTCTGTTGGTGCTTTAATATGTTTTGGTCGTGAGGGTTTTATTAAAAAAAGATATAGAAAATTTAATATAAAAAACGAGAAAATTCTTAATGATGACTATGGCATGATGAGAGAAGTATTATACAGAAGATTTTCTAAAGCAATTAAAGAAAAATCAGGATCTCTTTCTCTGCCTGAGTTGGTGATTATAGATGGTGGAAAAGGCCAATATTCTGTCAGTAAAGAAATATTAAACGAACTTGGTCTTCACGATCTACCCATACTTGCGGTAGCAAAGGGAAAGAAAAGGAACGCAGGAGAGGAAAAGATTTTTCATGAGGGCAAAGAATATAGTTTGCAAAAGAATGATCCGCTACTGTTTTTTATTCAAAGATTAAGAGATGAAGCTCATAGGTTTGCCATAAGCACACATAGAGCAAAGAGAAAAAAAGGTCTAAGCAAATCCCTATTAGATCAAATAACAGGTGTTGGAAAACAGAGAAAAAGAGCTTTATTAAATCATTTTGGATCTGCCAGATCAGTTGAGTCTGCTAGCTTGGATGATTTAAAGTCTGTTGAGGGTATCGAAGACAGTATTGCCAAAAAGATATATGATTATTTTCATGGATGAATTATGAAATTTAGAATTCCAAATATTTTGACTATTGGACGAATAATAATTGTACCTATATTCGTTGTAACTTTTTTCTTACCTGGATTTTTTGGAGATTTAATACCTTTTTTTTTATTCATATTAGCCTCTTTTACTGATTATTTAGATGGCTTATTAGCAAGAGTTTTTAAAGAAGAGTCAAAACTTGGTGAGCTTTTAGATCCTATTGCAGATAAAATATTAGTATCAACTGCATTAGTACTATTGATTATGAATGGTACAATTAAAAATTTTGAGGTAATTGCGGCAATTATAATAATTACAAGAGAAATAATCATATCTGGCCTGCGTGAATTTTTAGCCAAGGTAAGTATATCAATGCCTGTTTCTGGTCTTGCTAAAATGAAGGCTTTTATACAAATGTTTTCTATCGCTATACTTCTTACAGGCGATTTCGGAAATAAAATAATTAATTTTCAAGATTATAATGCTCAAACCATTGGAATTATTCTTTTATGGTTATCGGCAGGAATTACGCTTTATACAGGTTATGACTATCTTGTAAAAGGTATTGACCATGCTTTAAGCGAGGATGACAAAAATTAAGCAGCACTTTTTTTTCTAACAAGGTTTTGGTAGCCACTACTTAGATCTTTAATTAAATCACAGACTTTAAAATTGTATTTTCCAATTACTGAGACAGGAGTAACTTCGGCTGCAGTGCCGGTTAGAAAACAACCAACAAATTTACTCATTTCATCTGGAGCAATTTTACGCTCATTCACTTTTATACTTTTTGATTTTGCAAGTTTAATTATTGTTCTTCTTGTTATTCCATCTAAAAATGAGTCTGGAATAGGAGTATGTAATTGACCGTCTTTCGATTTAAAAAAAATATTTGCTCCAGTGGCTTCTGCGATATTTCCCTCATGATCTAACATCATTGAGTCGGTGTAGCCTTGTGCCTCTGCCTCGTGCTTTGATAACGTGCAAATCATATATAAACCTGCAGCTTTAGTGTCCCAAGGAATAGTATTTGGCGCAGGTCTTCTCCAACTAGAAATATTTAATCTTATACCCTCAATCTTAAGTTTTGGATCGAAATACGAGCCCCATTCCCAAGAAGCAATAGCTACATGAATTTTATTTTTTTGTGCAGAAATTGCCATCATTTCACTACCTCGCCAGATGACTGGTCGCACATAACCATTTGAAACTTTTTGTATAATTATAATTTTTTTACAGGCATCATTAATTTCTTTTTGAGAATAAGGAACTTTTATTCCCATTCTTTGTGCTGAGTGAAAAAGTCTTTCGGTGTGCTCCTCTAATTTAAATATTTCTCCATCGTAAACACGTTCTCCCTCAAATACGCAACTAGCATAATGAAGTCCGTGATTAAGAACGTGTATTTGGGCATCTTGCCAATCTACAAGTTTTCCATTAAACCAAATTTTTCCAGTTTTTTTGTCGTAAGGAACATCTTCCATAATTAATTGCTAATATAACTTTTTTTTTCTTACAAAAAAGTATATTTGTTAATACAATATGTCAATATAGTTTACCGATTATGAAAGATTTATTATATCTAAAAGATGAACAAATAAAAGATTTTATACAGCTTTTATCCTACGCCCATAGAGAAACTTTTTCCGATCCAAAAAAAATTCTTGCAAAAAAATTTTTTGGTTCTGCTCATTTAAGGACTTTAAATCTAATTGATAGATACCCGGGGATTAGTTTATCAGAGTTAATCGTTAAACTTAAAGTCACAAAACAAAGTTTAAATAGGGTTTTGAGGGATCTTATTAAAAGTAAAATGATCAAACAAATTAAAGATGAAAACGATACTAGAAAGAAAAATTTATTTTTAGAAAAAGATGGAAAAAAATTTTTTGATGTTATTTATAATTCACAAAAAAGAAGAATTTTTAATGCTCTTAAAAATTCCGAGCCTGACTCAGTTGTAAAATTTAAAAAGGTGTTAGAAAGAATAATCGATGGAAAATAAGAAAGCTCATTTATTAGTAGTTGATGATGACGATAGAATAAGAAATTTATTAAAAGATTACTTAAAAAATAATAACTTCATAGTATCTACTGCCATAAATGCTGAGACAGCGAAGAGCAAGCTAGATTTTCTTAAGTTTGACCTAATTATATTAGATGTAATGATGCCTGGTAAGAATGGTTATGAGCTTACCAAAGAAATTAAAAAAAATCAGAAAATTCCAATTATTTTATTGACTGCTAAAGGAGAGGTGGAGAATAGGATTAAAGGCTTAGAACTTGGAGCAGACGATTATATTGGTAAACCTTTTGAACCAAAAGAGCTATTATTAAGAATTAATAATATTATTTCAAAAGATAATAAATTAGATGTAAATAAAATTCATCAAATTGGGTTAGCTTTAGTCAATTTAAGCAAAATGTACATTGAATTAAAAAAAACAACAAAAAAAATAAATTTATCAGAGAAGAAAGTATTGATCGAAATGATTTCAAATCCAGGAAAAACCTACACTAGAGAAAATATAGGTGTAATTTCAGGAATAAAACAAGAAAGATCAATAGATGTTATGATTACAAGATTGAGACAAAAGATTGAAATTGATCCAAAGAAACCAAAATATTTACAAACTATAAGGGGTTTAGGCTATGTTCTCTGGATTGAATAAATTTTTAAAACTTATTTTACCTAAAAGATTTTTTTATAGGTCATTAATTATAGTCGCTGCTCCAATAATAATACTTCAAATAACTGTAACAATAGTATTTTTCGACAGTGTTTGGATTAAAGCTAATAAAGGAATGACAAGGGCATTGGTTGCAGAATTAAAATTATTAAATGATTTTTACTCCGATAATAAAATTAATATTGATTTTTTAACTGATAGCTACAAAAATAATTTTGATTTTGAGATAAGTATTTTAGATGAGGCTATACCAGAGATTAGTGGTGAGAGAAAATATAGTCCTATGGATAGATCATTGAGAAGAGAGTTAAAGTCAACATTTGGTAATAATAATTACTGGTTTGATACTATAAAGTTTAAAAAAGCTGTTGTTATTAAAATTAAAAATAATAATAAGATTATAGAGTTTACAGTGCCTAAAGATAAAATTTCTACATCCTCTTTCAGACTTTTCGTGTTGTGGATAACACTCCCCTCTGTAATCTTAATTTTAATAGCAATAGTTTTTTTAAAAAATCAAACACGTCCAATTGTTAATCTTTCTAAAGCAGCAGAGCGATTTGGAAAAGGGGATTATATAAATGAATTTCGTCCCTCAGGTGCCTCGGAAATTAGAAAAGCTGCATATGAATTTGATCGAATGGCAAAAAGAATTAATAGACATCTAAATCAAAGATCGGAAATGTTATCGGGAATTAGTCACGATTTAAGAACTCCACTAACGAGATTAAAACTTCAATTAGAACTAATTGATCAAAAAGAAATTTCAAAAAAAATGTCCAATGATATTGATGAAATGGAAAAAATGTTAAATGATTATCTAAAATTTGCTAAAACTCAGTCTCAGGAAAAAACTGAAAAAGTTGATGTATCTCAATTAATACAAGATTTATGCAAAACCATAAATAGTGATCGAGTTATATTTAAACCTAAAGATGAAATTTTTCTTCAAGGAAGAAAACACGCGCTATCAAGGTGTTTTTCAAATTTGATTCAAAATGGTTTAATTTATGCTGAAAAAATATACATCACCTCAGAAAAAACTTCTAATAGAGCTAGAATAGTTTTTGATGATAACGGACCTGGAATACCTGAAGAAGAGTTTAAAAATGTTTTCAAACCATTTTATCGTTTGGATAAAAGCAGAAGTTTTAATAAATCTGGGATTGGTTTGGGTTTAGCCATTGTAGAAGACATTGTCAATTCACACGGTGGAAATATACAGTTATCAAAAAGTAACAAAGGCGGTCTTAGTGTTAAGATTTCCTTACCTTTTTAATTTTCTTATTTTTTTTTTTTTCTAGTTCCTTTATTCTATTTTCAAGTTGAGAAACAATCTTCCTCATAATTTCAAACTCATCTCTTGAAACAATTCTTAACTTATCAATTATATTATCTCGTTGAAATTCTAATTTATTTTTGAGCTCTTTACGCACGTCTTGAGATGTTAAAACACTTGTTTCAAGCAACTTTGAAATCATTTTAATTATATTTTCATTTTTTTTCATTTTTTTTTAATTGTAAAAATTTTATAAATTTTATGCTATAAAATATTTATTAAATGTACACTCATAATTTAGACCCAGTTTTAATTGATCTTGGTATTATTGCAATAAAGTGGTATTCAATCGCCTATATTTTAGGAATATTAGCAGGTTGGTGGTTAGGAAAAAAAATTATTTATCAAAAAATAAATTCTGGTGCTAATAAAATTGAAAATGAAGATTTCGATAATTACATAACTTATATAATTTTTTCAATTATTATTGGGGGCAGACTAGGTTTTGTTATTTTTTACAATCTAAATTATTATATTATAAATCCTATAGAAATTTTTATGATTTGGAAAGGTGGAATGTCTTTCCATGGTGGATTATTAGGTATAATAATTGGCACACTCTTATTTTCAAAAAAAAAAAAAATAAAAATTTTTAATCTATTTGATGTTGTTGCATGCGTTGCACCTATTGGAATTTTTTTTGGCAGGATAGCGAATTTTATTAATAGTGAATTGTATGGTAAACCAACTGAAATTTTTTGGTCTGTTGTTTTTCCTAAAATTGATAATCTAAATAGACATCCCTCACAAATTTATGAAGCTTTACTTGAGGGGCTAGTTTTATTTTTAGTATTAAATTATATAATTTTTAAAAAAAATTATAAGGAAGGCCAATGCTCATACATTTTTTTAATCTTATATTCAATATTTAGAATTTTTTCTGAACAGTTTAGAGTTTCTGATTATAGTACAATATATTTCATAGGTAAATTTAGCACTGGATCAATTTTGAGTATAGTAATGTTGCTTGCAGGAATGATAATTTTTTACAAAAAATTTTATAATTTGAAATGAAAATAAATAGATTAATTTCCATTGAAAAATATATTCAACAATCTTTATACGGAAAAAAAAGAGGTTATTATATTAAAAGAAATCCTATAGGAAAGTCGGGAGATTTTATTACCTCACCAAATATCTCTTTTGTTTTTAGTGAAATGATCGCAATATGGATTATTTCTTTTTGGATATCATTAGGAAAACCAAGATTGTTTAATCTTGTTGAGCTTGGACCAGGAGATGGCAGTTTGTGTAAAACTCTTTTAAGAGTGTTTGATAAATTTCCAGATTTTAATAAATCATTAAAAATATACTTACACGAGATAAGTCCTGCTCTGAGAAAAATACAGCAAAAAAAAATTAAATCAAAAAAAATTTTTTGGATTAATAAGTTTAAAGATATTAGAAATGGTCCGATTTTATTTTTTGGTAATGAATTTTTTGATGCAATCCCTATAAAACAATTTGAAAGAAAAAATTACAAAATTTTTGAGAGATTTATAAAATTTCATGACAACTGCAATTACTCTATAATATTAAGGAAGATCAATAAAAAAGATAATGATATTTTAAAAAAATTTCATTTATCCAAGATTAATGGTGTTATTGAATTTCCAGCCTTAGGTTTAAAAAAGATGGACTTGATAATAAATAAACTTTCAAAAAATAAAGGGGGAATATTATTAATAGATTATGGTTTTTTGAAAAATCAAAATACAAGTACTTTGCAATCGGTAAAGGCTCATAAAAGAAATGAAATTTTTAGAAATTATAATAAAGCTGACTTAACCTCGCTAGTTAACTTTAAATTATTAAAACAATACTTGAAAATGAAACATATGAAAACAAATAAAATAGTAACTCAAGGTTTTTTTTTAAAAAGAGCTGGAATTTTGGAGCGGGCTGAGATTTTATCTAAAAATATGACATTTAAAGAAAAATCAGACATCTATTTTAGAATTAATAGACTTATAAATCCAAAACATATGGGCGAATTATTTAAAGTTTTATTCACATGTAATACAGATAAGAAATTTACATTAGGTTTTAAATGATGTTTTTTTCACAAAAATTAGAAAAGTTTAATAATTTAAAACATTGTTTTTTCACAAAGAACAACGGTTTCTCTGACGGTTTGTATAAAAGTTTAAATTGTGGAATTGGGTCAAGAGACAAAATTTCAAATGTAAGAAAAAATCTTAATTATGTGGCAAATTTTATGGAGGTAAAAAGTGAAAATTTGATTTTAATGAATCAAACCCATAGCAACAAAGTAATACTTTTCGAACCAAGTGGTAAAAATGAAAATATAAGAGTTAATGCTGACGCAATAATCACAAAATCAAAAAATTTTGCAATAGGGGTTTTAACCGCAGACTGTATCCCTATAATATTTTTTGACCAAGTTAACAATATAGTAGGTTGTGTTCATGCTGGATGGAAAGGAGCATTTTCTGGCATTATTGAAAATTTAGTAAGTAAGTTAATAAGTATCAATAAAGAATTTAAAATAACGGCCTCTGTTGGTCCCTGCATACATCAAAAAAGTTATGAGGTTGATAATAATTTTTTTAAAAAATTTATCAACGATGATAAAGAAAATGAACTCTTGTTTAAAAAGATCAGTACAGAAAAATTTCTTTTTGACTTGAGGGGGTACGTAAACAAAAAACTAAAGTATAATGGTATAATTGATGTTGATAACATAGATATGGATACTTTTAGCGATGATAAGAATTTTTTTAGCTATAGGAGATCATTAAAATTAGGGGAGTCTGATTATGGTCGCTGCATGTCAGCAATTAAACTTTTATAATTTAATTTGTTTGAAAACTGAAATAAATAATTGTATATATAGATATCTTAATGAAAATATTATCTGGCACTAGTAATCAAAAGCTCAGTAAAGATATTTCTAAGTTACTCAGACTTAAATTGATTAATACCAATATTAAAAGATTTTCAGATGGTGAGATTTATATCGAGATAAACGAAAATATTAGAGGTAATAGCGTTTTTGTTATTCAATCTACCTCAAATCCAGCTAATGATAATATTATGGAGTTAATTTTTATTATTGATGCTTTAAGAAGATCTTCGGCAAAAAATATTACCGCTGTAATTCCTTACTTTGGATATGCAAGACAAGATAGAAAAGTTGTACCAAGAACATCGATTTCAGCAAAAGTTGTGTCTAATCTAATCACACAAGCTGGCGCTAGCAGAGTTGTTACGGTCGATCTTCATGCTGGGCAAATACAAGGTTTTTTTGATATGCCAGTTGATAACTTATTTACAACACCCTTATTTGCTAGGTACATTAAAAAAAAATTAAAGAACAAAAATTTAATTTGTGTTTCTCCTGATGTTGGTGGTGTTCAAAGAACAAGAGGTCTTGCTACTAAGATAAGTGCTGACCTAGCAATTATTGATAAAAGGAGAACTGCTCCAGGAAAGTCTCAAGTCATGAATATATTAGGTGATGTAAAAGGGAAAACTTGCATTATTGTTGATGATATAATTGATAGTGGTGGAACGATAGTTAATGCTGTTGCTGCGCTTAAAAAGAGTGGAGCCCAGGATGTTTACGTTTTTTGCACCCATGGTGTTTTAAGCGGTGAGGCAGTAAATAAAATAAAAAATTCTAAAATTAAAAAATTAATTATCACTGACACAATTGATAATTCTGGCAAGATTAAAAATAACAGCAAAATTGAGCTTATATCGATAGCTCCATTAATGGCTGAGGCAATAAATAGAATATCAAATTCAACATCTGTGTCGGATTTGTTTAATTAATCCTTGTTTTATTTTGTAAGTTGAGTTAAATAGCCTTTTTAAAAACTTTAAAATGAGTAACTTAAAAGCTACAAAAAGAGAGAATCAATCAGCTGGATTTATAAATAAACTTCGGCAAAAAGGATTTATACCTGCGATTTTATATGGAGGTAAAACTCCTAATCAAAAAATATCTATAGAGAAAAAATCTATTCAAAATATAATACGTTCAGAAACTTTTTTATCTAAAGTGCTTGAGATTGAACTAGACGGAAAAAAAGAAAAAGTTTTACCAAGAGATGTTGCTTATAATGTTATTTCGGATGAACCAATTCATATAGATTTTATGAGAATAGTTTCAGGGAGTAAAATAATTATTGAGATACCTGTAATATTTATAAATCATTCTCAATCTCCAGGTTTAAAAAGAGGTGGAGTATTAAATATTGTTAGAAGAAAAGTTGAGCTTAAATGTCCAACGGATAAGATTCCAGATAATATTACAGTAAATCTTGAGGGGACAGATATTGGAACAAGCATTAAAATTTCCTCTGTAAAACTCTCCGAAGATGTTAAACCTACAATTTCTGATAGAGACTTTGTTATTGCCACTGTAGCTGCGCCAACAGTTATCAAAGAACCAGAAAAACCTGCAGAAGGTGAAGCTGTGGAGGGTGCTGAAGGATCAGAGACTCCTGCAGCTGAGGGAACAGATGCTTCATCTGCGCCTAAGGCAGCAGAAGCGTCGAAAGATGAAAAAGGAAAAGAAGCTGGAGGCGACAAAACAAAGAAAGCTCCAGAGAAAAAACCGGCTGGAGATAAAAAAGCTCCCGAAAAAAAATAGTAATATATGCTTTTATTAGTTGGATTAGGAAATCCAGGACCAAACAATACGAACAATAGACATAATATTGGTTGGAAAATAATTGACGCCATAAACATAGAATTTAAGTTGTCTAAACAGAAGCCAAAATTTAAAGGCCTGCTTACAACTGGAAATATTGACTCAAAAAAAGTTTATGCTATCAAACCACTCACATTCATGAATAACTCGGGAACTGCAATAAAAGAATTAATAGATTATTTTAAAATTGATGTAAAAAACGTAATAGTCTTCCATGACGATATGGATATTGATTTTGGAAAAGTTAAAGCCAAAATCGGCGGTGGTAGCGCTGGACACAATGGAATTGAATCAATAGATAAGTTTATTGGTAAAGACTACTCAAGAGTAAGAATAGGCATTGGTCATCCTAAAGAAAAAACTAAAGTAAATAGTCATGTGCTTGAAGATTTCAAAGAAGACGAAGAAGAAAAAATTCAAGAAATTACTAATAATATTGTTAAATTAATACCAACTTTAATAGAAAAGAAAATTGACTTATTCTCTAGTAAGGTTAATCAAAATTTGAATGGGGTTTAAGTGTGGAATAGTTGGTTTACCAAATGTCGGTAAATCTACTTTATTTAATGCTCTAACTGCATCTAAGAATGCTGAAGCAGCAAACTTTCCTTTTTGTACAATCGATCCTAATATCGGAATAGTTGACGTGCCAGACAACAGGCTTGATAAACTTGCCAGACTCTCTGGGTCAAAAAAAAAAATTTTTGCTAATATTACTTTTGTAGATATAGCTGGATTAGTAAAGGGAGCATCTAAAGGTGAAGGTTTAGGTAACAAATTTTTATCTCATATAAGAGAAACCGATGCAATTATACACTTAGTAAGATGTTTTAAATCTGATAAAATTCAGCATGTTAATAATTTAATTGATCCTTTAAGCGATCTTGAAACAATTAAAACTGAAATATTATTAGCCGATATAGATATTATACAGAAAAAACTCGAGAAAAGTAAAAAAAAACTTTTATCTGAAAAAGAAATAAAACTTTTAAACGAATGTTTACAATTATTAAATAACGGTAAAAATATAAATATCAAAGATGCAGCGTCCATGGATTATCTCGATAGAAACGGATTACTAAGTATTAAACCTAAGATAATAGTTTGTAATGTTGATGAGGAAAGCCTTACAAAAGGAAATGAGTTTACAAAAATAATTTTTTCCAATTTCGGTAAAGAAAAGATAATAACAATATGCGCTGATATTGAGGATCAATTATCTAATCTTGAAAAGGATGACAAAGAGAAATTTATGAGAGAAATTGGTCTTGAGAAAACCGGTCTGAATAAATTAATTAAAGCAGGTTATGATTTACTCAGTCTTGACACTTTTTTCACCTCTGGACCAGAAGAAAGTAAGGCATGGACTATAAAAAAAAATACTTTGGCACCGGAGGCGGCTGGTGTAATTCATAGTGATTTTAAAAAACACTTTATTAGAGCGGAGACTATTTCGTATGAAGATTTCATAAAATATGGTAGCGCGGAAAAAAGTAAAGAAAATGGAAAAATGAGAATAGAGGGAAAAGATTATATTGTTAGAGATGGAGATGTTTTACACTTCCGTGTCAATTCTTGACCAAATTCTTCTCATACTTAAATAAACTAAAACAGTTAAAAGTATTAAATATATCATTACCTTCACGCCAGTTTTATGTCTTTCTTCTAACTCAGGTTCGGCTGCCCATGCTAAAAAAGTTGTTACATCTTTAGCCATTTGGGTTTCAGATGAAATGGTACCATCTGAATATTCTACAAGACCGTCAGAAAGAACTTTTGGCATCTTAATTTTTTGCCCAGGCATATATTTATTATAATAAACACCGTCATCTAACTCAAAACCTGCGGGTTTTTCGTCATATCCTAAAAGCACAGAATAAATGTAATCAGCCCCCCCTGCTCTAGCCTTAACCAAGACTGACATATCTGGAGGGTAGGCACCTCCATTAGCTGCTATAGCCGCTTGTTTATTAGGGTAAGGTTTTACAAATTTATCTGAGGGTCTTCCAGGTCTTTTAAACATTTCTCCATCAGCGTTTGGGCCGTCTGATACTTCAAAACCTGAGGCAATTGCTTTGACCTCTTCAACTGAAAACTCTGGACCGCCTGGTTCTGATAAATTCCTATAACTTAAATATTGCATTGAATGACATGATGAACATACTTCTTTGTAAACTTGAAATCCTCTTTGAAGCGACGCTCTATCAAATTTACCTGTTAGCCCTTTAAAGCTCCAGTCCATATTTATAGGTTTTTCGGCTTCACCAGCGGCAAAAGCATTAATTTGGGATAAAAAAATGATTGTGAAAAATAACTTAAATTTTATCATTAGTTTTTCTTGCCATCGATAAATCTGCTCCTCCTGATAAAACTGGATCAGATATTGAAACTGGAACAGGATCGGTTTTTTCTAAATAACCAACAACAGGTAAAATTACTAAAAAATGCAAGAAATAATAAATTGTCCCTACTCTAGAAAGTACTAGATATATTCCTTCAGCAGGCATAGCACCAAGATATCCAAGCATCAACAAGTCAACTACAAGTATCCAGAAAAATTGTCTGTGAATTGGTCTAAATACTGCCGATCTTACTTTTGAAGTGTCTAACCATGGTAAAATTATAAGAATAAATATTGCTGAAAACATAAGTATAACTCCACCTAGTTTGTCAGGAACTGCTCTTAGTATCGCGTAAAATGGAAGTAGGTACCATTCAGGGACGATATGAGCAGGTGTAACTAATGGATCTGCAGGAATATAATTGTCTGAGTGACCTAGAACATTAGGAGCAAAAAAAACAAAGCCAGCAAAAATAATCATAAAAACTAATAAAGCAAAAGCATCCTTTATAGTAATATACGGATGAAAAGGTACTGTATCTTTTGATGGCTTCTTAATATCAATACCTACAGGATTATTATTTCCAGGAACATGCAATGCCCAAATATGTAGAACAACAAGACCTAAAATTAAAAATGGAATAAGGTAGTGAAGACTAAAAAATCTTGTCAATGTAGGGTTATCTACTGAATAAGCTCCCCACAACCAAGTAGTAATACTTTCTCCTACTAGGGGAATAGCGCTAAATAAGTTTGTTATTACAGTGGCTCCCCAAAAACTCATTTGTCCCCATGGTAAAACGTATCCCATAAAAGCTGCAGCCATCATTAGTAAATAAATTAATATTCCTATAATCCAAATCATTTCTCTTGGAGATTTATACGACCCATAAAATAAAGATCTAAATATGTGAATGTAAACTGCTAAAAAAAACATTGATGCGCCGTTACTGTGAATATATCTAATTAACCAACCATAATTCACATCTCTCATTATATGCTCAACGCTTCCAAAAGCTAAATCTGCGTGAGCAACATAGTGCATTGCCAAAACAATTCCAGTAACAATTTGAGTAATTAAACAAAAAGTTAGAATTCCACCGAAGGTCCACCAATAATTTAAATTTTTTGGAGTTGGGTAGTCTGTTAAATGGTTGGCTAATGAGAGTAATGGTAGTCTATCATTAAACCATTTTCCAAATTTTGACTTAGGCTCGTAGTGTGTATCACTCATTTTTTATCCAATCTTAATAGTATTACTATCGACAAATTCATACTTAGGTATTTCCATATTAATCGGCGCAGGACCTTTTCTAATTCTACCCGAAACATCGTAATGTGATCCATGACAAGGACAAAACCAACCATTATAATCACCCTTATCTTTTAAAGGTACACATCCTAGATGCGTACAAACTCCTAACATTACTAACCACTCGTCTTTTCCCTGCTTAACCCTATCCTCATCTTTCTCAGGATCTTTTAACTCATTTAAACTTACTGATCTTGCTTCTGCAATTTCATCAGGTGTTCTTCTTTTTAAGAAAACTGGTTTTCCTCTCCAAAGAACAGTTATGGACTTACCAGGTTCAATTGAACTTATATCAACCTCAGTAGTCGCAAGAGCTTGTACAGATTTATCAGGATTCATCTGATCTACCATTGGCCAAATTGCAGCGCCAAGCCCTACCGCTCCAATTGTATATGTTGCAGTATACAAGAAGTCTCTTCTAGTTGTTTTTTTTTCCTTTTCGTCCATATAAGATGCTTATAATGTATTTATTTAAATATTCTAAACAATATTTTCTAGGTGCAGAATGACACATAAATTTATTGATAATGATAAGTATTGCTTTATTTAAACCGGATATACCTCAAAATACAGCGGCAATTTTGAGGCTTTGCGCTTGTTTTCGGTTAAAACTTAAAATTATAGAGCCTTGCGGATTTAATTTAGAGGATGACCGATTTAAAAGAGTCGCAATGGACTACATAGATTTTTGCAATATCATAAGATACTCAAATTATGAAGATTTTTATAAAAAGAACAAAGACTCGAGAATCATACTCATGACAACAAAATCCAAAAAAAAGTATTATAGTTTTAAGTTTAAAAAAAATGACACAATTTTATTTGGTAGAGAGAGCTCTGGTGTTCCTAAAGAATTACATGAAAAAATTATTCATAAGCTTAGAATACCTATGAGTAAAAATGCTAGATCATTGAATGTTGCAATGTCCGCAGGAATAGTATCAGCCGAGGCCTTAAAACAGAGTAGATTATTTTAAAAATGAACATCGAAGATAAAAAAAAATTTATAGATAAATGGTTCTCATATTTGCAAGTTCAAATTTGTTCACAGTTTGAGAATTTAGAAAATAAAATTTCCAATAAATCAAAAAAATTCGAAACTAGAACTTGGAACAAGTCCAATACAAATGAGGGTGGAGGCACTTCTTGCTTATTATCAGGCGGAAGAATTTTCGAAAAAGTTGGCGTAAATAAATCGACTGTGAAAGGTGTTTTTAGTAAAGAACATAGATCAAAAATTTACGGTGCTAAACGCAATGGAAAATATTGGGCCTCTGGAGTTTCTGTGGTAGCTCATATGCAGAACCCTAAAATTCCTGCATTACATTTTAATACAAGATTTATAGTAACAACTAAAGAATGGTTTGGAGGAGGTATAGATATGACTCCATGCATTAAAGATACTGGAGAGGAAAAAATGTTTCATAAAAAATTACAGGAAATATGTAAAAAAAATAAAAAAAATTACAATTATTATAAAAAGTGGTGTGATAATTATTTTTTTATACAGCATAGAAAAGAGCCTAGAGGAGTTGGGGGAATTTTTTTTGATTATGAAAAAAAAAATTGGGAAAAAAATTTTAAATTTGTCCGTGATTTAGGTTTATCTTTTATTGATATAACTTCTGAAATAATATTAAGTAAAATTAATACCAAATGGACTATTAAGGATAAAGAAAAACAATTAATAAAAAGAGGAAGATACGTTGAATTCAATTTATTATACGATAGAGGAACTAAGTTTGGTTTATACTCAGGTGGAAATGTTGACTCTATTTTAGTATCAATGCCGCCTCAAGCTAGTTGGAAATAACAATGGAAAAAGAACCTATAACTATTGAAGGGCTAAATAAATTAAAAAAAGAATTAGCCAATTTAAAAAATATTGATAGACCTAAAATAGTTGAAGCAATTGCAGAGGCAAGATCTCACGGTGATCTAAAAGAGAATGCAGAATATCACGCCGCAAAAGAACAGCAATCAAAGATTGAAGGAAGAATAGTTAGTATAAACGACACAATAGCTAGAGCCAATGTTATTGACATTACAAAAATAGATAATGATGGAAAAGTAATATTTGGTTCAACTGTTAACGTTAAAGTTTTAGAAACTAACAAAAAAATTAAATATAAAATTGTTGGTCAAGATGAAGCTAATATTTCTAAAAACTTAATCTATTTTAAAAGTCCTATAGCAAAAGGTTTGATAGGTAAAAACAAAGGTGAAATAATTTCAATTTCTACTCCATCTGGGGAGCGTAATTTTGAAATTATTGAAGTAGATTATATTTAATAACTTATTTCTCTATTAATTTTGTAATTTCTTTTTCAGATATTCTAAAATCATTTAAAATCCACTTTCTCTCAATCTCTTTAAGTAATAAACCTAATTTTTTTCCTTCAACAATTCCTCTAGCTTTTAAATACTGTCCGTTATAAGGAAAATTAGGAATATCAAATTTCTTAATTTTATTGATAATATCTAGGGTTTTCTTCTCATTCTTATCTTTGCCATTAAGGAAAGAAATAATTAAAATTTTTATAAGTTTTGATTTTCCAAAAATGTATGCATTTTTTTTAATAGCAGAACTGAAAAAATTTTTATTTTTAGTAAAATTTAAAAAACCTTTTGAGGTGGTATTAAGTTCCTCTTTTAATTGATTGGGGATATTATATTTATGGCAAAAATACTCATGGTTATCCTTTTCACCTATAAGTAAGACTCCTAATAAAAAGTTTTTATCGATTTGAAAAATTTTAGAAAATATTGTGATTTTTTTTAAACGCCCCAAATATAACAATTCTGGGAAAACTAAAGATATAATTTCTTTCAAATCTGATCTTTCATTTATTTTTAAAAAATTTTTCAATTCAAGGATTTTATTAAGTTCAGAGAACAATCTTTCTTTTGAAATTTTTTTAATTCCATCAAGATAAAGTTTAATCACTTTTATAGTTCTTTCATCAGAGTTTTTTTCGTACTGTAAAGAAAATCTAACGTATCTAATAATTCTTAAAAAATCTTCTTCTATTCTTTTTGACGGATCTCCAATAAATTTTATTACCCCATTCTCAAGATCTCTCACTCCTGATTGGGGATCGAATATTTTTCCTTTTCTGCACATATAAATCGAATTAATAGTAAAATCTCTTCGTTTAGAGTCCTCTACCCAATCATCTATTTTTTCTATTTCTGCAAAACGTCCGTCTGTTTTCACATCTTTTCTCAATACTGTAAGCTCAAATTTTTTAGCCTCTCTGATTAAAGTAACTGATCCGTGTTTTAAACCTGTTTCAATTAATTTGTATTTTGAATTTAAGAATATTTTTTTTAATTCTTCTGGAGAAAAAATAGTTGCAATATCAATATCGTCGACCCTTTCGTTTCTAAGATGTTTTCTTACACAACCTCCAACAAACATAGCAGCATTAAAACTCGACTCACCTTTTTTGTGAAGAATATTCATTAACTCACTTGTTTCCTTATTTTTGTAGAAAGGAAAAAGTTTATTTTTTAATGCTGAAAAAATTTTTAAATGATTAATAATGTTTTTCATTTATCTGGCTGGGGCACTAGGATTCGAACCTAGGATGGCGGTACCAAAAACCGCTGCCTTACCGCTTGGCTATGCCCCAAATCTATTAGTTTGATATATCATAATTATAAAAAATTAAATAGGTTTTGTAATCACACACCAGAATTTTGGATATTTTTTTTTTATTTTCAATAAGCCTTCTTTAGCCGCATTTTTAGTTTTAAAAACTGCAAAACAAACAGACCCAGATCCTGTTATTCTGGTAAATTGAGATGATTTTAAACTACTCATATTTAATAAAATTTTTTTTATATTTGGATACTCTTTTTCAACAATCTCTTGAAGATCATTTCGATCTTTTGCGAGAAGATTAAGATATATATTTTTACTATTAATTTTTGAAAAGTTTATTTTGTAAGGAGCGCTAAATTTTTTTACTTTTGAATATATAAACTTTGTTGAACATCTTATATTACTTGGAAAAACTAATAAAAAAAATAATCTAATTTTTAACCTACATTTTTTAATATTATGAATCCCCTTCTGAAATGCTAATCTTGTTTCGAATAATCTTAAATCGCTTCCGATTTCTTTTTGGAAAAATTTTATTTGATTAGTGTTTAGATTTCGCTTAACCAATTTTTTTATGATAAAAAATGCATTGCCTGTACCACCTCCTAAACCAGAATAAACAGGAATATTTTTAGTAACGTTAATTTTATAATAATGCTTAATTAAACTTTGGCTTCTAAGAAGATTTAAAGTTTTTATAATAGTATTATTACTTTTATTTACATCTTTTTTAAATTTTCCCGTGAAGGTTATTTTATCTTTATTTCCTTTTAATTTTTTAATTTTAATTTGATCGAATAGATTAATTTGAGTAACGTTTGATTGAATATTATGAAGACCGCTTTTTTTTTTCGATAGCACTCTAAGAGAAAGATTCAATTTTGAATATGATCTTAAAATCATTTTATGATTGTGTTTTTAATCCATTAATAAGTTTTTGATTTATTTTTTCTTTAAGATCTTTTTCTGTATCTTCAAATTTTAATACGTTGCTCCAATAGTATCTCGCTTGAATTTTTTTTCCAATCATCCACAACGAGTCTCCAAAATGGTCATTAACTACTGGATCTCTTGGCATTAATGTAACTGCAATTTGTAAGTATTTTTTTGCGTCTTCAAATTTTTTAAGTTTAAAGTATGCCCAGCCAAGTGAATCTATTATGTATCCATTATTTTGTTTTAAATTATTAGCTCTTTCTAACATTTTTAGTGACTCATCTATTTTTAGATTTCTCTCAATCCACGAATACGCTAAATAATTTAAAACGTATGCTTGATCAGGTTTTGATTTTAATGAATTTAAAAAATCTTTTTCTGCCTTTTCCCAATCACCTGCTCTTTCATAACATATTCCTCTTCCATCAGTTGAACGAGAATATAAATCATGTTTTTCATCAATCATATTTAAAACTTTTGAATAATATTTTATTCCCTCGTTGTATTTTTGATTATTTTTCAAAAAAAGAGCATAATCAAACGTTTCATATACATCAGGTGATTTTATAGATTCGTATGCTTTTTTTACGGAGCTCAATGCTTTGACCTTTTTGTCTTGTTCATTTAAAATTATTCCGATCTGTTTAGAGCTATACCATTTATATACAGATCCATAGCTACCTAGCCTAAGGTAAATATTTTTTGCCTTCTCTAAATTTTTTGACAAATAAAAATTTTCTGCTCGTAGTGTTTCGAATGATATAAAGTTCGAGTTTAAAAAAATTGCAAGACTTAAATAAAAATTAGACTCAAATATTAAAGATCTTGACGATAAGGCATTAGCAATTATATAAAAAATTTCACTTGTGATATGAGATAGATTTTTACAATTAAACTGATTCTTAAAATTTTGCTTTGTATTCAATTGTATATCTTTTTTAAATTGTTTTAATAAAAGATTTTCCGGATATTTTACTAATGATAAATTAATTATTTTTTTCGTCTCATTTACTTTTTGTTGATTGAATAGATAATTTGCATAAAAAAAGTAATATCTTGAAAAATCTGTTACTTGATCATTTAAGAGATTATTAAAAGCTTCTTTTGTTTGTGAAGTGTCATAATAACAATTTAAAAAAGCTTTTTGAATTTTATTTATATTGTTAAATTTATTATCATTTTTTTCAAATTTTTTCTTTGCTTCGATAAAATCCTGCTCGTGAATTGACGACCACGAAAACAATAATTCAGCTAAATAATTTTGTAATGGAGTATTCGATCTGTTACTTTTTAAATCAAAAAAATACTTACTGGCAAGTTTGTAATTTTTATTTTTGACGTTATATACACCTATAAGTAAGTCACTCTCAAAATTATTCATTTCTCTTTTTTCAAGTTTTTTTGAGAATTTTACTGCTTCATTAATCCTTTGAAGGTTAATTAGAGAATAGAGGTAAACTCTAGAATAGGACTCGTGATTTTCTTCTAGTCCCTCTAGTTGTCTTAAAAATTTAAAAGAATTTTCATAATCATTATCATTTAGTGAAATTAGTCCCGAAAAATAATCAGAAATTTTTTCGCTATTGTAAATTTTATTTATATCTTTTGAAAAAACATTGCTTTTTATAGTGATGAATAGGAAAATTTGTATTATAAGTATTAAATAAGGTCTTAAAAAAATCATTTTATGAATACTAAAATTAATACCAAAATTGTAAAATTAATGAAATACTATAGTTATATAAACCACAAATTTTTTTACAATAATAAAGCAATAAATAGGTATATTTTAAAAAATTACAGCTTAAAAGTAAACGCTCTAAAAGAGCTTGAAAAATTAAAATTGGATATTTCCAAAGTGACTAATTGTGATCTTAAAAACAACGCCAAAAACTTAGTTTTCGCCGACGGAAATCCCAATTCGAAAATAGTAATTATTGGCGAAGGTCCTGGTGCAAATGAGGATATCGAAGGAATACCTTTTGTTGGTCGAGCAGGAAAACTACTCGATAAAATGCTTAGTTCAATTGGTCTAAGTAGACAAAATGTTTATATAACAAATGTAGTAAATTTTAGACCACCTGAAAATAGAAAACCAACAGAACTCGAGATAAAAAGGTATTTACCATTTTTACTTAAACATATTCAAATCATTAATCCGAAAATTTTAATACTTCTAGGAAGCACAGCCCTAAATGCCATAATTGGAGACGAGGTAGTCATTTCTAAAGCTAGAGGAAAATGGTATAGAAGGAAAATTGGTCCAATATCTGTTGATGTAATTCCGTCATTTCACCCAGCTTTTTTGATGAGGCAACCAGATCAAAAGAAAATGGCGTGGGTGGATCTTAAAATGGTAAAAGAAAAAATAAAAAACCTTAAAATAAAAATTGGATAAAAAAGATTTAATCGCAGGTGTAGATGAGGTTGGTAGAGGATGTTTAGCTGGTCCAGTTGTAGCGGCTGCAGTAATTTTAAAAAATGACTTCAGATCTAACAATATTCGAGACTCAAAAAAGATGAGTTTTAAGTCAAGAATTACTCTTGCTAGTTTAATCAAAAAAAACTCTTACTTCGGTATTGGTGTGGCCTCGGTTAAAGAAATACAAAAACATAACATTTTGGGTGCATCACTTCTTTCTATGGAGAGAGCGGTAAAAAAATTAACAAAAAAACCCTGGTTAGTGCTTGTGGATGGAAACATAACTCCTAAAGGTTTAAAAAACTGTAAAGCGATAATTAAAGGAGATGAAAAAGTGAAGTGTATTAGTGCAGCATCAATTATAGCTAAGTGTTTCAGGGATGAATTAATGATTAAAATGTCAAAAAAGTTTAATAAATACAGATTTGAAAAAAATTTCGGCTATGGAACACAGGAGCACCTAAAATCTTTGAAAAAATATGGTGTAACAACAATACATAGAAAAAATTTTGGACCAATACACTACATCTTGTCAAAAAAAGAAAAAAAATCCTGAGATAAATTTCACGTAAAAACATTTGACCTTAGATTCTATTTAGAGTTGAATCTTTGAAATGTCGAAATTTTTAAACAAAGTAATCAATGGAGATTGTTTAGAAATATTAAAAAAAATTCCTGATAAGTATTTTGATTTAATTTTTGCGGACCCTCCATACAACTTACAAATCGGAAAAGATTTAAAAAGACCAGACTCAAGCCCTGTAAACGGTGTTCATGATGATTGGGACCAATTTTCAAGTTTTAATAGCTACGATGAATTTTGCCAAAAATGGTTAACTGAATGTAAAAGAGTATTAAAGGATAACGGCACCATTTGGGTTATAGGATCTTATCATAACGTTCATAGGTTAGGTTATTTATTACAAAATTTAAATTTTTGGTTACTAAATGATGTTATTTGGAGAAAAAATAATCCAATGCCAAATTTTAAAGGAACTAGATTTACTAATGCACATGAAACTTTAATTTGGGCCTCAAAAAATAAAAATTCAAAATATACATTTAATTATAATTCCTTAAAATGCTTTAATGACGACATTCAAATGCGGTCTGATTGGACTTTACCTATCTGCTGCGGAAAAGAGAGATTAAAAAAAAATGGAAAAAAAATTCACTCAACGCAAAAGCCAGAGGCTTTACTTCATAGAATAATTCTATCTAGCACTAAAAAAAATGATAATATATTGGATCCTTTTTTAGGTACTGGTACGACAGCAGTTGTCGCAAAAAAATTGGGTAGAAATTATTTTGGGATTGAAAAAGATAAAACTTACTATAATTCAGCTCAAAAAAGAGTATTAAACACTCGTGTAATTGAGGATACTTACTTGGATACAATTAAGAATAATAAAGCTAAACCAAGAATTCCATTTGGATCCTTAGTAGAGTTGGGAATCTTAAAACCTGGGACTATTCTTTTTGACCCAAAAAAAAAGATTAATGTAAAAATAATGGCTGATGGAAGCGTGAAATACAAAGAAGTGGAAGGTTCAATTCATAAAATCGCTGCTAAAATTATGGGCACCGAAAGTTATAATGGTTGGACATACTGGCATTGTGATATTAATGGATCTACAGTACCAATAGATACTCTTCGACAAAAATTCCTTTCTTCAAAACAACTTTAGTTTTTGTAAATCTCTCCAAGGTATCTTTTTATAAAAAAATTCTTTTTTACTAAAAATTTAATTAACATATTTCTTATTTTTTGAAGAAGTGGGTTTGAAAGATGAAAAACTATGAAATTAAAATTTGCTCTTTTTTTTACTTTTTTTACTCGCTCTATCCTTTTTTTATAATATAGATTAAACACATCGAGATTTTCGTTATTTAAAAGATTAAATAATTCATAGGCACTCTCTATTGATTGTCCTGCGCCTTGAGCAAATGTTGGTAAAAAACTATTAAATGCATCACCGATATAAAAAACTTTTTTATTTTTTGAGGGAAATATTTTTTTTGTTGAGTACAGAGGCCAAGAAACAAAATTATAATTGAATAAATTTTGTAGATTTTCGTTTTGTTTTAAAACAACTTTTTCAATTAAAGATTTTACATTATTTGGATCAAATTTTTTTGATCTAATAACACAAATAAAATTTATCTCGTTAGTTTTACTTATTGGATAAAAAACAAGATGAGTATTGGCTCCCATAAGAAGAGAAATATTATTTTTGTTTATATCTAAATTAGGAACAGAATTAAAAATAGATCTCACTACTATAGCATTATTAAATTTTGGAGTGATTTTTTTTATCTCAAAAAAGGACCTTGTACTTGAAAAAATACCATCTGCACCAATGACATAATCGACAAGATCATTCGTATTGTCCTCAAATTTTAATAAAATTTTATCTTTTATTTCAGAAACTTGCTTTATCTTTTTGTTAAACTTGAGATGATTTGCATAAACACTTTTATTTAAAAATTCTATCAAAATAGATCTTTTTAAAGTTGTATACTTTATCCCATTTTCATTAAATTGATCTAAATTTAGTTCAGATATATTTTCATTATAAATACTTTTAAAGTCTAATATCTTAGGATGAAAAATATTTTTAATTTGTATATCTTCAAAATTAATTTTATTTAAAATTTTAACAATATTTGTGGATAGCTGAATACCAAAACCTTCCTCTAGTGGTAAGCTTTCATTTTTCTCGTAGACTCTAAATTCGTGTTTTGAAAATTTTTTCAGAAAATTTGCTAAAGTAAGCCCTGCTATTCCTGCGCCTATTATTGCAATTTTTTTTTTCATTAAAATAAAACTGATATTTGTTTAATTATCTTCTTTGTAAAGGTCGGCATGAATTCCTTTTTATCACCTAAAGAATGCCAAGTAAATTTTAGTGGTTTTTTTTCTGAAAATTTATAATAAAGATTTATATTTAATTTTTTATTAGAAATTGAATTTTTGTAATTTTTTAACAAAACCCACTCCTTTTTTTGATTATTTGGATTTTCTTTTCGCTCTTTTATTTTAGGTAAATTAAAACTCTTCAAAAAATTTAAATTATGGTATTTTGATAATGCGATTTGTTTTTTTTTATTAACATAGCAAAATATATCGTATTGTAAATTCTTATGCTCCTTTTTTATTTTGATATTTCTAAAATTTGATTTATTAAATCTACATTCTTTTCTAAATATACAATTTTTACAAATTGGATTTTTAGGTCTACACATAAGTGCACCAAATTCCATTAAAGCTTCAACGTAATCTGAACTTCTATTTAAACTGATAAGATGCTTTTTGTTTTTAAAAATAAAATCATCAATATCTTTTTTTTTCGAAATGTTTAAATTAAATATTCTAGCAAAAACCCTTTTGACATTACCATCTATAGCAATAGATGGCATATTATGAACTAAAGCTGATAACGCGTTAGCTGTGTAATCTCCTACCCCTGGGAGTTTTTTCATATCATTTAAATCTTTCGGAAGTTTATATTCTAATTTGTTTACAAGAATTTTGGATGTCATTAACAAATTTCTTGCTCTTCTATAATATCCTAATCCCTCCCATAATTTTAAAACATCTTTTTCTGATGCTCTTGAAAGTTCTTCAAGACTTTTAAATTTTTTTGTAAATTTTTCGAAATATGGCACTACAGTTTTAACTTGAGTTTGTTGGAGCATAAATTCACTCAAAACACGATAATAAAGCCTTTTTTTTGGATTTTTGCTAACACGCCAAGGTAATATGCGCTTGTTATTATCATACCATGAAAGAATTTTTTTTGTTAAATTAAACTTTAAATGCATAAAAAAAATTACTCTAATAAGAACAAGAATTACATACAAGGATTGAGACCAATTGCCAATTTAATTCCAAAAGATTTAAAGAAAATGATTAAAAAAAGTGGATATAATTTCTCAAACCTTGTTGATAAATGGAACATAATTGTTGGTAAAGAAATCTCTTCTAACTCCTATCCAATTGATTTAAAAATTGGTAAAGACCTTAAAAATGGGACTGTTTTTCTAAACGTACAACATGGAAAAGAAGTAGATGTTGAATACAACAAAAAAAATATTGTAGATAAGATTAATTGTTTTTTTGGTTACAACTATATTAAAAATGTGAAACTAAAAATCATCCAAGAAAAACAAAAATTGAAAATTTCAAATTTAAATACGGGTAAAAAACATTTTTTAAGTGAAAAACAATTTAACATTAGCAATCTGGAATTAAGAAAAAAAATAGAAAACCTAATAAAAGCCTATAATGATAGTAGCAAATAAAAAAATTTTTATAATAACTTTTTTTGTAATTTCCTTAATTTTTCAAAATAAATTACAAGCATTAGAAATCGGCAGCAATGAAGCAAAGGTTAAAATAAAAGTTTTTTCATCTCTTACTTGTCCTCATTGTGCAAGTTTTCATTTAAAGATATTCGAAAAACTTAAAAAAGAGTTTATAGATCAAAATAAAGTTCAGTTTATACATTATGCTTTTCCACTCGACCTAGCAGCATTGAATGGAGAGAAATTATTAAGATGTTCAAACGATAATGAGAAAATCTTTAAATTTTTAGGAGAAATTTATAAAAAACAAAATTTATGGGCTGTTGGATCTGACATAAATAAAATCAATGACTCATTAATTGGAATTGGAACAGTAAATGGATTAGATAAACTCAAAATGAAAAACTGTATTGAAAGTGAAAAATTGCAAGAGAAAGTTTTACAAGAGAGAATTGATGCGCAAAAAAAGTATAAAATCACTTCTACTCCGACAATTTTAATCAATGAAAAAAAATATGAAGGTAATCATGATTACCAGAATATTAAGAAAATAATAGAAAGACTTTTATAGTTTTATGAAATTTAAAAAACTAGAAATAACAGGATTTAAATCTTTTTTTGATAAAACTAATTTTATGATAGAGGATGGATTAACAGGTATTGTTGGTCCGAATGGATGTGGAAAATCAAATATAGTTGAGTCTCTAAGATGGTGTATGGGAGAGACATCAGCTAAAAGTATTCGAGGATCCGGAATGGAAGATGTAATTTTCTCCGGTACTTCAAGTAGACCATCAAAAAATATTTCAGAGGTAAAACTTACATTGCAAAATGATGAGAAAGATGGACCGGTCCAATATAATCAATTTGATGAGATTACAGTTTTAAGACGAATAGAACGTGATAAAGGTTCAAAATATTTTATTAATGACAAAGAGGTTAGGGCAAAAGATGCTCAAACTTTTTTTGCTGACTTATCGACTGGGGCTCACTCACCATCACTTATCAGCCAAGGGAAAATTGGTCAATTAGTTACTTCAAAACCAGTAGAGCGTAGAGCAATCTTGGAAGAGGCAGCTGGTATCTCTGGTATTCATGCAAGACGACAAGAAGCTGAATTAAGATTAAATGCAGCTGAAAATAATTTAAAAAGGGCGGATGAACTTAAAAAGCAGCAAGAAAGACAACTAGAAAATTTAAAAAAACAAGCTGAGGAAGCTACTAAATATAAGGAGATATCAAAAGAAATAAGAAAAATAGAAGCAGGTTTGTATTTTTTAAAACTTAAAGAAATTGAAAAAAATAAAAAAATTGTAAAAGAAAAGTTGGGTGAACTTGAAGATGAAATTAGTGCAGTAAAAATTGACCTTAATCACAACAATTCAATTCTTGAGGAAGAAAATAAAAGACTTTCACCCTTGAGAGATAAAAAATTAGAAAATCTTGCAAAATTACAAAAGTTGAATTTAGATATGACAAATTTACAAGAGGAGGAAAAGCGATTTAAGGAAATTAAATTAAAACTTCAAAAATCCTTAAGCACTTTAGAATCTGATCTTGAACGAGAAAAAAGTATTTCTATGGACTCGAATTTAAATGAAAAAAGAATTCTTGAGGAAAAAAATGAGCTTTTGAAAACTGAAAAAGAAATTTATGAGACGGAGTCTAGATCTAATAAAGAGTTAGACCTTGCTAAACATGACTTAAAAGAATTACAGCAACATCTTGATGACAAAATTAGAAAAATTGAGAGTTTAATTGAAAACGATAGAAAGATTACAATAGATAATTTTCATGAGCTTAAAAACTTAATTGAAAAAATTACTGCTGCCCAAGAAAAATACGCTCTTTCTTTTGGAAAAAACGACACTTTACGAAATGACGCAATAAAAAGAAAGGAAAGAATTAAAAATATTGACGTTGAATTGGAAAATTGGATTAATCTTAAATCTAATTCTGAAAAAATGATTTATGAATTAAATGAAAGAAAAAACAAAGTTCAAAATGAATTTGACGAAAATCAAAAAAATCCAGAAAAATTGGCTACAAATAAAGGTCAATATATTCAAAATTTAGAAGATACTAAAAAAAGAGATCAAGAATTAGGCCAGGAATTAGAAAATTCAGAAAAAAAATACAACATTGTCAGTCAGAATATAAGCGAGATACAAGAAAAACTTTCAACTCTTAGAGAAAATAAAGCAAGAAATGAAGCCACAATAGAAGGAATAGAAAATAGAAAAAAAGATTTACTTTACTCAGTAAAAAATGAGATTGGAATTGAACATGAAGACTCACTCCTTAAATCTAGTGATTTAGATAATCTAAATGATGATGAGCTTCCAAGCTTAGAGGACCAAGCAGCAAAAGTTGATAAAATTAAAAAGCAAAGAGAAGCTCTTGGTTCAGTAAATCTGAGAGCTGATGAGGAAACTCAAAAATATCAAGATGAAATTAAAAAGATGGAGGGCGATAGAGCAGATCTTTACTCCGCGATAGTTAAGCTGAAAGCAAGTATTGATGAGTTAAATCAAAAAGGTAGGGAAAGGCTTTTAGATGCTTTCGCTAAAGTAAATAGAAAATTTAATGAAGTTTACACTAAGCTATTTAGTGGTGGTAGTGCAAAGCTTGAGTTAGTTGACTCTGATGACCCTCTTGAAGCTGGTTTGGAAATGTTTGTTTCTCCGCCAGGAAAACGACTTCAGTCTATAACACTTTTATCCGGTGGTGAGCAAGCTTTGACAGCTTTATCCTTGATATTTGCTGTTTTTTTAGTAAACCCTTCACCCATTTGTGTTTTAGATGAAGTAGATGCTCCACTAGATGACGCTAATGTGACTAGGTTTTGTTCTTTATTAGATGAATTAACAAAAATTACAAAAACAAAATTTGTTATAATTACTCACCATGCTTTAACAATGTCTCGTATGCATAGACTTTATGGTGTTACCATGGCTGAAAAAGGTGTTAGCCAAATAGTTGCTGTTGATTTGCAAAGCGCAGAAGAGTTAGTAGCTTAAAATGTCTGAAAAAAAAGATTTTAAAACTCGCCTAAAAATTGAAAAAGATAAATTGAACAATCAGAACCAAGAAAAAAATGAAAATAGAGGCTCATTTATTGGGAATGCTTTTAGGTTAGGTACTGAAATGGTAGCAGCAGTTTTAGTTGGGACAATTATTGGGTTTATTTTAGATAATTGGTTTGATACTAAACCAATATTAATGGTAGTCTTTTTTTTTATTGGTTCTGCAGCAGGAATACTCAATGTAATTCGCACAGCTAAAACAATACAAAAAGAGAGAGATTAATTTTATGGCCACAAATCCAATGCAACAGTTTAATGTTTACAGGATCGGTCCTGAGATAAAACTTGGGGGTGTTGATTTATCTTTTACTAATTCGAGCCTTTTTATGACCTTCACTGCTTTAGTTATTATCTTTTTTTTATATTTTTCTACTAAAGAAAAAAAGATAGTGCCTGGAAAAATTCAGCTTATTTCAGAACTTTTATACAATTTTATTGCAAAAATGATAAGTGATACGGCAGGCTCGAAAGCAAAACCATATTTTCCTTTTATTTTTAGTCTTTTTGTTTTCGTATTACTTTGCAACATGATTGGTATGTTACCTTATGCTTTCACTGTAACAAGTCACATAATTATAACAATGATAATGGCAATTTTTATTTTTCTTGCAGTAACATTCATCGGTTTTATAAAACATGGTTTTAAATATTTATCAATTTTTGTGCCTAAAGGTGTGCCAATTTTATTACTTCCATTAATTACAATAATTGAAATAATTTCTTATTTAAGTAGACCAGTAAGTTTATCAGTTCGTTTATTTGCAAATATGATGGCTGGTCATACAATGTTAAAAGTATTTGGCGGTTTCGTTATTAGTTTAGGCTTAGTTGGTGGTTGGTTGCCACTAACTTTTTCAGTGGCGCTTACAGGATTAGAGATTTTGGTTGCATTTCTTCAAGCATACGTGTTTGCAATTTTGACATGTATTTATTTGAATGATGCGCTAAATTTACACCATTAAAAAAACAAAAGGAGGAAAAATGGAGTTAGAAGCAGCAAAAATGATTGGAGCGGGTCTCGCTGCAATTGCTTTAGCGGGTGCTGGTGTTGGTATCGGAATAATTTTTGGAAATTATCTTTCTGGTGCTATGAGAAACCCATCTGCGGCACAAAAACAATTTCCAAATTTACTTTTAGGCTTTGCACTAGCTGAAGCTACAGGTTTATTTGGATTAGTTGTTGCACTCATTATTTTATTTGCATTTTAGTAAGATAAAATATGAGAGGGAGTTTACTAATTTTAATATTTACTTTTGTAAATCAAAAGTCTTTTGCGGCTGGGGCAGGAATGCCTCAGCTAAATCCTGAGTTTTGGTTTTCTCAAGCCTTTTGGCTTATTTTAGTTTTTCTAATAATTTATCTTGCAGTATCGAAAATATTCATTCCAAAGATAAAAAGTAATCTTGATGAAAGGGAAAATACAATTAAGAAAAATTTAGAGGATGCAAAAAATTTTCAAAATCTTTCGGAAAAAAGACAAAAAGAATATGAGGAGATCCTATCCAAAACAAAAAAAGAGGTAAATAAAATTATATCAAATTCTAAGAAAGAATTAGACAAAGATATTAAGAAAAAAAAATTAGCTATCGAAAAAGAAATAGAGCTAGAAACTCAAAAAGCACAAAAAGAAATTATAGAATTAAAATCTAACTCAACAAATTCTATTAATAAAATAGCTTCAGACATTGCGGCAGAAATTATCAGCAACATTACGGGAAGTAAGCTTAATGAGAGCAGTATAAATGCTGTGGTAAATGAAAATTCAAAAAAATACTTAAAAGATTTACTATGATAATTGATGCAACATTTTGGGTGGCAGTATCGTTTGTTATATTTATATTGATAATTTTTTATTTTAAAGTTCCACAAAAAATTGATCAAAATTTACTTGCGAGCATATCAAATATAAAACAACAGATTGAGAGTTCGGAAAAACTTAAAGAAGAAGCCAAAAATTTATTAGGAGATAATGAGAGAAAATTGAGCCTCTCAAAAAAAGAAATAGAATTAATGATACAAAATGCTAACGAATTATCTGAAAAAAAAATTTTATCAACCACTAAAGAATTTCATAGGTTAATGGAAAATAGAAAAAAAAATGCAGAACAGAAAATTAAACAATTGAAAGACCAGGCTATTAAAGATATACAAAATACCTCAATAGAGTTGGCTATAATATCTGTGGAAAAATTGATTAAAAATTCAATAGATAAAAGTAAATTGGACAAAATTTATTCGGAAAGTATTGAAGAAACAAAGTTAGCACTTCAAAAGAAATCCAGTTAAAATAAGCCATAATAAAATGGCAAAAAAAATAATAATTATAGGCTCAGGTTTTGGTGGTTTAGCAGCGTCATTAAGATTAAAGGCTAAAGGTTACAATGTTACTCTAGTTGAGAAGCATCCTGATTTAGGTGGAAGAGCTCGGGTTTTCAAAAAAGGAGATTTTATTTATGATGGTGGTCCAACAGTTATTACTGCGCCATATCTTTTTGAGGAACTATTTAAATTATTCAACAAAAAAATTTCTGACTATGTCAATATAGTTCCTCTGGATTTATGGTATAGATTTGTATTTAGTGATGGTGATACTTTTGATTACTCTGGTAACGAGAAGTCCATGGAGCGGGAAGTCAAAAAATTTTCAGATAAAGATTTTAATGGATATAATAATCTAGTAAATTTTACTGAAAAAATTTTTAATAAAGGTTTTACAGATCTTTCGGATAAGCCTTTTAATAATTTTGCTTTTATGCTCAAGCAAGTACCATCATTGCTTAGTCTTAAAAGTTATAAATCAGTTTATCAATTGGTCTCTAATTATATATCGAGCGAAAAATTAAGAAGAGTTTTTAGTATGCACCCACTTTTAGTTGGTGGAAACCCATTCACAACTACATCAATTTATACTTTAATTTTATTTTTAGAAAAAAAATGGGGTATCCATTACTCTATGGGGGGAACTGGAAAAGTGGTTAATGCGTTAGAAAAATTAATGAAAGAAGAGAATATTCAAATATTAAAAAATGCGGAAGTAACAGAGATCCTTTTAAAGGATAATAAAATTAAAGGGGTAAAGATAAACGACTCAGAAACAATAAGTTGTAACTACGTTGTATGTAATTCTGATCCTCCAAATGTTTATAAAAATTTGATTAAATCCAAAAATGGATATAACTTTTTTTTTAAACAAAAAATGAAAAGGATGGACTATTCTATGGGATTGTTTGTTTATTATTTTGGATCTAAAAAACAATACAAAAACGTAGCTCATCACACTATTTATTTTGGAAATTCTTATAGGAAACATTTAGATAAAATTTTTGAGGATAAAATATTATCTGAAGATATCAGCTATTATCTGCATAGACCTTCTGCTACCGATCCTAATATGGCTCCAAAAGGTCAGGATGCATTTTATGTTCTGGTGCCTGTGCCAAACAATCTTTCTAAAATAAATTGGTCTAATGAAGGAGAAAATTTTAAAAATTTAATTTTAGACAAAATGAATGAGTCTGTATTACCTGGGATTAAAAAAAATGTTGTGAGTGATTTTTATTTAACTCCTGATTATTTTGAAAACGACTTAGCAACATTACATGGTTCTGGATTTTCCATACAGCCAAAATTTTCACAATCTGCATATTTTAGATTTCACAATCAATCAGAAATTTTTAAAAACTTATATTTTGTAGGTGCAGGAACTCATCCGGGTGCAGGCATGCCTGGTGTCCTATCATCTGCAAAAGTATTGGATAAACTATTTTAATGACAAATTTGTTAGAAAGGCACGCAAAATCATTTCACTGGGCAAGTTTTTTTTTATCTAAGGGAATATTTACCAAGTGTTCATCATTATATAACTTTTGTAGAACTTTAGATGATATAGTTGATGATCAAGATAATCTTGAAAATAAAAAAGTAAATTTTTTAGAGTTTAAAAAAGATTTTACAAATAAAAATATTACAAACACAATAATAAAAGAAATGTGGTCTATAATAGAAAGTGAAAAAATCTCTAAACAAATTGTAATAGATTTATTTGATGGGGTTGCAACAGATTTGCATGAAAAGGTTAGAATAAGTTCAAAAAAAGAGTTGTTAGTTTATTCTTATAGAGTTGCAGGTACAGTTGGTTTAATGATGTCAAAAATCCTTAAAGTTGATAAAAAGGAGGCCTTTAAAGGGGCGATTGATCTAGGCATTGCAATGCAACTTACTAATATTGCCCGAGACGTTTGTGAGGACAAAGCCCGTAACAGAGAGTATATTAATTATGATTTTTCATCAATTAAGGAAACTATCAACGATTCAAAACTATTTTATAATAAATCCTTTTATTCTATTAGTGGCATACCTATAAGATATAGATTTTCAGTGATAGTTGCTAGACGACTTTATAGGAAAATTGGTGACTATATTCTCAAACAAAAAAATATAAAAAATTATAATGAAGCTGGGAAAATATATTTACCTACATTCGAAAAAATAATTCAAACTCTTTTATCTTGCTTTGATTTCATCAAATTATTATTTGTTAAAAACATTAATTACGATAATGATATAAATCACGATATTTTGAATGAGGAAATTAATATCAATGAGAGAATTTGATTATATTATAATTGGTGGAGGTTGTGCTGGATTATCATTAGCATATGAACTTGAAATAAATGATAAATTAAAAGATAAGAGTTTAGCTATAATAGAGACACGAGAAGAGTACAAAAGAGACAAAACATGGTCTTTCTGGAAAGTTTTTAATCATAACTTTGAAGATTGTGTAAT
>MDTD01156283.1_pt1 | contig 34583 bp, 39 predicted proteins | sample 811221 | NCBI WGS metagenome assembly MDTD01 (sample SAMN05326646, study PRJNA326480) | marine metagenome | isolation source: seawater | place: Pacific Ocean: South West | collected 2011
GTCCGCCATCGCACGGAAGCCGAGATTTCCGACGCCGAAAACGCCGACTGGGAGGATCTCCGCGATCCGCAGCCCGATTCGGCGCGGGTGATCAAGCCGGAATGGCTGATCGTCGTCGGCGTCTGCACCCATCTCGGCTGCATCCCGCTCGGCTATCAGGGCGACTATCACGGTTGGTTCTGTCCGTGCCATGGGTCGCACTACGACAAGTCGGGACGCATCCGTAAGGGACCGGCGCCGCTGAATCTGGCCGTGCCGCCTTACCAGTTCCTCGACGACACAACGATCCGAATTGGCTGAGGGACACCGAGACATGTCGACATCAACCGGGTCCAACGTCGTCAAGTGGATCGACCATCGTCTGCCGATCTTCACCTTCGCCAACCACAGCCTCGTCGTCTATCCCACCCCGCGCAATCTGAGCTACTGGTGGAATTTCGGCTCGCTCGCCGGGATCGTTCTGGTCATCCAGATCGTCACCGGTATCGTGCTGGCGATGCACTACACGCCGCATGCGGATCTCGCGTTCGGCAGCGTCGAATACATCATGCGCGACGTGAACTACGGCTGGCTGCTCCGCTACGTCCACGCCAATGGCGCCTCCGCCTTCTTCGTCGTGGTCTACATCCACATCTTCCGCGGCCTCTATTACGGCTCGTACAAGAGCCCGCGTGAGGTCCTGTGGGGCCTCGGTGTCATCATCCTCCTGCTGATGATGGCGACCGCTTTCATGGGCTATGTGCTTCCCTGGGGCCAGATGAGCTTCTGGGGCGCGACGGTGATCACCAACCTGTTCTCGGCGATCCCCGGCATCGGCGAAACCATCGTGCAGTGGCTGTGGGGCGGGTTCGCCGTCGGCAACCCGACGCTGAAGCGCTTCTTCAGCCTGCATTACCTGCTGCCGTTCGTGATCGTCGGCGTGGTCATGCTGCACCTCTGGGCGCTGCATCAGCACGGCTCGAACAATCCGCTCGGCATCGACCGCAAGGGGCCGCAGGACAGCCTGCCGTTCCACCCCTACTACACCGTCAAGGACATGTTCGGCGTGGGCGTGTTCATGATCGTGTTCCTGGCGGTGGTGTTCTTCGCCCCGAACTATCTGGGCCACCCCGACAACTACACGCCGGCCAACCCGCTGGTGACGCCGCCGCATATCGTGCCCGAATGGTACTTCCTGCCGTTCTACGCGATCCTGCGCGCGGTTCCCGACAAGCTGGGCGGCGTGGTGCTGATGTTCGCGGCGGTCGTGGTCCTGTTCCTGCTGCCGATCCTCGACACGTCGAAGGTGCGCAGCGCCAAGTTCCGGCCGATCTACAAGCAGGTCTACTGGCTGCTGGTGATCGACGCGCTGGTGCTGGGCTGGGTCGGCGCCAACCCGCCGGAGGGTGCCTTCATTCTGATCGGCCGTCTCGCCACGGCCTACTACTTCCTGCACTTCCTGGTGCTGATGCCCCTGATCGGACGGTTCGAGAAACCGAGACCGCTGCCGGCAAGCATCAGCGAGCCGGTTCTGAAGGGCGGTGAGAGCACCGCCACGGCCAAGGGGGACGCGTGATGGCTGTCGCCACAAGAATGATCCTGCGTGCCGCCGCTCTGGCCGGGCTGATGTTCGCGGCTGCCGCGGTTCCCGCGCTCGCAGCCACCGAGGCGATGGAGCCGCCGGAGCAGCACTGGTCGTTCGAGGGCATCTTCGGCCGCTTCGACAAGGCCGCGGCGCAGCGGGGCTTGCAGGTTTACACAGAGGTCTGCGCGGCCTGCCATTCGCTGAAATACGTCCACTACCGCGACCTGCGCGCGCTTGGTTACAACGAAGAGCAGGTGGCCGCGTATGCCGCTCAGTTCGAGGTCGAGGACGGCCCGGACGGCAATGGCGAGATGTACACCCGTCCGGCCGAGGGTCGCGATCCGTTCGTTTCGCCCTATCCCAACGATAAGGCGGCGGCGGCGGCAAACGGCGTCGCACCGCCCGACCTGTCGCTGATGTACAAGGCCCGTGAGAACGGCGCCAACTACATGTACGGCTTGCTCGTCGGCTATGTCGACGCGCCGGAAGAAGTCGAGATGACGCCGGGGACCTACTACAACCTCTACTTCCCCGGCCATGCCATCGCCATGCCCCAAACCCTGTTCGACGGCGGCGTCGAATATGAGCATGGTCCCGAGGCGACCAAGGAACAGCTCGCCCACGATGTGGTCACCTTCCTGGCCTGGGCTGCGGAACCGAAGCTCGAGCATCGCAAGGCGACAGGCGTCGCGGCGATCCTGTTCCTGCTGGTTCTCACCGGTCTCCTTTACGCGACCAAGCGCAAGGTGTGGGCCGACGCCCACTGATCTGAGCGCTGCTCGAAGACGCGAGAGCCGCGGTCCCCTGGGCCGCGGCTCTTTGCTTTTCGAGAGGTCGCCAGGGCTGCTCCCTGTTCAACCGCCTCAGGTCTCGATCGGCGGAAACAGGGGAAGGACGTGCTCGGCCAGTTCGGCGATGACGTCCGCGGCCTCGCGATGGCCGAAGCGAAGGACCAGGATCACGTGGTTCACCCCCATGGCGGCCAGGGTGTCGAGCAGGGCGACCAGCTGATGGCGACCGAGCCGATAGCCGTTGTGGATCGGCGAGGCCAGGGTTTCGGGATCCTCGGTCAGGTCGATGTGAAGCCCTTGACCGAACGGTTTGAACGGCGGCTCTCCGTCGGTGGATGCCGCGAGGGCACGCTGCCAGCTTTGGACGATTTCCCGCTGCTGGCTGGGCGGGCGCATATAGGTGAGCCAACCGTCGCCATGCTCGGCGATCCAGTCCATCGTCTGGCCGGAATGGCCGGTGACCAGCATCGGAATGCGGCCGGCGATCGGCTTCGGCACGAGATCGGGGCCATGCATGCGGCCGATCTCGGTATCGATCGCCGGGACACGTTCGGTAAGCAGTCGGCGAATGAATTCCAGACGGTCGCGGAAGGCGGTGTCCCGGCGATGGTGCGGTTGACCATAGGCCGGAAATTCCACCGGGCGATCGCCGGTGGCGATACCCATGACCAGACGTCCGCCTGAAAGCTGGTCGGCGGACGCCGCGGCCTTGGCGACGTCGATCGGGTGTCGGAGCGGCAGGATGACGCTGCCCGTCGCAAGGGCGATGCGCTCGGTATGCGCCGCGAGCCAGCCGAGATAGACCCAGGGATCGTACATCTGGCCGACATCGCCGAAGGCGGGGTCGTGCAGCGGCACGTCGCGGACCCAGACCGCCGCGAACCCCGCCCGCTCCGCCATCGCGACCATTGTCTCCTGCCCCTGGAGGGCCGGATAGTCGAAGCCGTAGTTCTGGATCGGCGACATGATCCCGAGCGTCAGGTGCCCGGGCGCGAACATCCGCAGGAAGCCGGGGCCGAACGCCGTCGCCCCGCCATCTTCGGACCTTATTGTCGGTGCCGTCAGGATGGCCCCGTCTTGGTCAGCACGCGCCCGGCGACGGCGTCGAGCTTTGCCAGCAGCGCCGGATCGCGGGCTTCCGGGGCGGTGATCAGGGCGGCGTCGAGGGCGGTGCTGCAGCCCTGGTAGTCACCGTCCATTTCGGCCGCGATCATCGGTACGACCTTCTTCACGAGCTGCCGGCCATGCTCGGCATTGGCCAGCAGGACCGCGATCACCGATTCGACCGACACCGCCTCGTGATTGGGATGCCAGCAGTCGTAGTCGGTGACCATGGCCACGCTGGCGTAGTGCATCTCGGCCTCGCGGGCGAGCTTGGCTTCCGGCATCCCGGTCATGCCGATGACGTCGCAGCCCCAGGACCGGTAGAGCTCGGACTCCGCCAAGGTCGAGAACTGTGGCCCTTCCATCGCCAGATAGGTGCCGCCGACCACCGACGGCAGCCCCAGCGCCTTGGCGGCGTCGCCGACGATCTCGCTCAGGCGGTCGCAGGTGGGCTTGGCCATCGATACATGGGCGACGAGGCCGGTGCCGAAGAAGCTCTTCTCCCGCGCGAAGGTCCGGTCGACGAACTGGTCGACGATGACGAAGGTGCCGGGCGGCAGCATCTCCTGCAGCGACCCGACCGCGCCGATCGACAGGACATGGGTGACGCCGCAGCGTTTCAGGGCATCGATATTGGCGCGATAGTTGATCCCGCCCGGCGGCAGCCGATGGCCGCGGCCGTGACGGGGAACGAAGACGACGTCCTGGCCGTCCAGCGTGCCGAACAGGAATTCATCCGATGGCTCGCCGAAGGGCGATTCGACCTTTTGCCACCGGGTGTCGGTCAGGCCTTCCAGATCGTAGAGGCCGCTGCCGCCGATGATGCCTATGACCTTGTCGCTGGCCATGCGCGTCGTCCCCTCGGGCTACTTGTCGACGTCGTGAAGCTCGACCTCGAAGATCAGGGTCGAGTTCGCGGGGATCAGACCGCCGCCCACCGCGCGATTGCCGTAAGCCATCTCCGGCGGGATCGTCAGCTTGCGGACGCCGCCTTCCTTCATGCCTTCGATACCCTGATCCCAGCCCTTGATGACGCGGCCGGCGCCGAGCTGGAAGGTGAAGGGGTCGTTGCGGTCGAGAGAGCTGTCGAACTTGGTGCCGTCCTCCAGCCAGCCGGTGTAGTCGACGGTGACCGTCGAACCCGGGGTCGCGGTTGCACCGGTCCCGACTTCCAGGTCCTCGATCTTGAGATCGGCAGCGACGGCCTGGGACGCGAACAGCAGAACGGCGGCGGCGGTGATCGTTTTCAGCATGACGGCTCCCTTGAAGTCATTTCGTTCAACTCTGGCATAGCGCCTGCCCCGCCGGCAACGCGGCGGGGGTGGGTCAACCCATATGTTCGGCGAGGAACTTCAGCGTCCGATCGCGCGCCAGCGCTGCGCTCTCGGCATCATAGCTGGCGCGGTCGTCGCAGTTGAAGCCGTGGCCTGCGGGATAGACGTGGATCGGGATATCCGGGAACGCCGCACGGACCTGCTCGACATCCTCCATGGGGATCATCGTGTCCTTCTCTCCGAAATGGAGCATCACCGGGCAGCGCGGGTTCTTGTCCAGCGCCTTGGCGATTCCGCCGCCATAGTAGCCCACGGCGACACTGACCCCGAACATGCGGGTCGCCGACAGCCAGGCGAGCAGACCGCCCCAGCAATATCCGACGACGCCGACGTCGTAGATGCCGTCGCGGGCCCTGAGATCGGTGATCGCCGCCTGGATGTCCATCAGCGCTTCGTGGTCCTGAACCTTGGCCTTGAGCTCGCGACCATGGGTGCGGTCGGGTTCTTCGTAGGTCAGGTCGGCGCCACGCTCGACGCGGTCGAACAGGGCCGGGGCGAGAACTTCGTATCCCTCGGCGGCAAAGCCGTCTGCGACGCTGCGGATGTGGCTGTTGACCCCGAAAATCTCCTGCACGACGACGAGTCCGCAGCGGGGGCGTCCGGATGCCGGTGCGCGGTAGGCGTCGAGTTCGTGATCGTCGGCGGCGCGAAGCTTAATGGTCTCGCCCATCTCATCCTCCCTTGATGTCGCTCCCGGTGACGGGACGCGGCGCTGGGACGCCGCTCGGGCCTCCCTTACGCCATCACACGTTGAAGCGGAAGTGGAACACGTCGCCGTCGCGGACGACATAGTCGCGACCTTCCAGCCGCATTTTCCCGGCGTCCTTGGCGGCTTGTTCGCTGCGTAGCGCGACATAGTCGTCATAGGCGATCGTCTCGGCGCAGATGAAGCCGCGCTCGAAATCGGTGTGGATGACGCCGGCTGCCTGGGCGGCCTTGGTGCCGGCGCGGATCGTCCAGGCGCGGGCCTCCTTGGGGCCGATCGTGAAGAAGGTGATAAGGCCGAGAAGCCGGTAACCGGCGTGGATCAGACGGTCGAGCCCGGCCTCCTCGAGGCCCAGCGATTCCAGGAAATCCCGCCGTTCGGCCCGGTCGGACAGCATCGCCACTTCGGCCTCGATCGCGGCGGAGATGACGACATGCTCGGCCCCTTCGGCCGCCGCCTTCTCCGCGACGCGTTGGCTGAGAGAATTTCCTTCGCCCGCGGACCCCTCTTCCACATTGCAGACGTAAAGGACGGGCTTCGACGTCAGCAGGCCCAGGGCGGCGAACTGGGCACCGCTTCCTTCCGGGACTGCTGCCGTGCGCGCCGGCCTGCCGTCCTTGAGCGCCGCAAGGGCCGGTTCCATCTGCGCCAGTGCCGCCTTCGCTTCCTTGTCGCCGCCGCGGGCTCGCTTGGTCGCGGCCTCGACCCGCCTCTCGAGGCTTTCGAGGTCGGCCAGCATCAGCTCGGTTTCGATCGTTTCGGCGTCGGCGATCGGATCGACCCGCCCCTCGACGTGGACGATGTCGTCGTCCTCGAAGCAGCGCAGGACGTGGACGATGGCGTCGACCTCGCGGATATGGGCGAGGAACTGGTTGCCGAGGCCCTCCCCCTTGCTGGCGCCCCGCACCAGTCCGGCGATGTCGACGAACTCCATTTGCGCCGGAATGATGCGCTGCGACTTGGCCAGTTCGGCCAGCTTGTCCAGCCGCGGGTCCGGAACCTGAACGCGGCCCAGGTTGGGCTCGATCGTGCAAAACGGGTAGTTCTCGGCCGCGGCGGCGGCGGTGTTGGTCAGGGCGTTGAACAGAGTCGATTTGCCGACATTGGGCAGGCCGACAATTCCGCAGCGAAATCCCATTGCGTCGTCTTTCTCCTGGACCGTTGTGCGCCCGGGTGGGCGCAAACCAACGCGCAAACTTATCGGTAGCCCTCAGGAGTTCGAGGGCGGGGCACCGTTCCCGTTCTTGCCGGCCGGTGCCGGGCGCTCCGGCTTCGGCGGTGCGGTCAGCGTCACGACCTTGTTCATGAAGCGACCGTCGTCGCCGGCGACCAGTAGCGGCGCCGCTTCGGCGATCGCGTCGAGCAGGGGGTCGAGCCACGGCCGATCGGCCCGGTAGAAGTCGTGCAGGACATAACCGTGGACGCGGTCCTTGTCGCCCGGATGGCCGATCCCCAGCCTGACCCGCCGATAGTCGCGGCCGAGATGGCTGTCGATGCTGCGCAGGCCGTTATGGCCTCCGTGGCCACCGCCGCTCTTGACGCGAATCTTGCCGGGCTGCAGGTCGAGATCGTCGTGGAAGACCACCACATCCTTCGGCTTCAGCTTGTAGAAGCGAACCGGCCCGGCGACGGAATCACCGGACTTGTTCATGAATGTCTGCGGTTTCAGCAGGATGACGGACTGACCATCGATCGTCCCTTCCGTCAGCAGGCCGTTGAAGCGCTTGCGGAAGGGGGGCAGGGCATGGCGCCGCGCGATGGCGTCGATGGCCATGAAGCCGATGTTGTGCCGGTTCTCCGCATAAGTCGGACCCGGATTGCCCAGGCCCACCAACAACAGCATCGTTCCGCCTGACTAAAGCGGTTTCCGGCCAGATGTCGTCATCTGACCGGAAATCGGCATTCGGATCGGACCGGGTCTCGAAGCGTGTGCTGCGTGCCCCGCGTCAAGGCGAGGCATCGCCAGCCGGACTCTACTCTTCGGACTCGCTCTCTTCGGCTTCTTCCTCGTCCTCGGCGCCGGCGGCCTCCTCGTCGGTGGCGGCTCCCTCTTCGCCTTCTTCACTCTCGACGGCGACGCCGGTGATGGTGGCGACGGTGAAGTCGCGGTCGGAAATGGCCGGACGAACGCCGTCCGGCAGCGCAATGCTGCTGATATGCACCGAGTCGCCGATCATCAGGCCGGTCAGGTCGACGGTCAGCGCCTCCGGAATGCCGCCCGCGCGGCACACGATCTCGATCTCGTGCCGGACGACGGCGAGCACGCCGCCCCGCTTCAGGCCGGGGGATGCGGCCTCATTGACGAAATGCACCGGAACCGCGACGCGGACCTGGGAATTGGGTCCCACGCGCTGAAAGTCGGCATGCTCGGGGAAATCCGTCACCGGGTTCACCTGCACGTCGCGCGGCAGAACCCGGACCGTTTCGCTGCCGATCTTCAGGTCGCACAGCCGGCTGAAGAAGCCGCCGCGGAAATACTCCTTGCCGAGCTCGCGATAGTCGAGCGAGATCGAGATCGCATCCTGCTTTTCGCCGTAGATCACGGCGGGAATGCGACCTGCGCGGCGCAGCGAGCGGGCGACGCCCTTGCCGGCGCCGTCCCGGACCTCCGCGTTCAAGTTCATTACTTCCGTCATCGTCACCACCTCCGTCGGTCCGACGCCGTCGCCGGACAGAAACACAAATTCGTTGCGCCGGTCCCTGCCGGCGCATGTCAAATTCTCGCCGCCCCGATCAGTCGAACAGGCTCGAAACCGAGCGGTTCTCGCTGATCCGGTGCATGGCTTCGGCGATCAGCGGGGCGATCGGCAGGACACGAATGTTCCTGGCATCGCGCACTGCCTCCGTCGGCTGGATGCTGTCGGTGATCACCAGCGCATCGAGCGCCGACGACACCACGCGCCCCACCGCGGCGCCCGACAGCACACCGTGGCTGACATAGGCGACCACGCTGGTCGCCCCTTCGTCACGAAGGGCCTGGGCCGCGTTGCACAGGGTGCCCGCCGTATCGACGATGTCATCAACGAGAATGCAGCGGCGCCCGCGCACGTCGCCGATGATATTCATCACCTCCGACACGCCGGCCCGTTCGCGCCTCTTATCGACGATCGCGAGATCGGCGTCAATCCGCTTGGCCACGTTGCGGGCCCGGACCACGCCGCCCACGTCGGGCGACACTACGATCAGGTCGTCGCCATCATAATGTTCCTTGATGTCGCGCTCGACGACCGGCGCCGCATAGAGGTTGTCCACCGGAATGTCGAAGAAGCCCTGGATCTGGCCGGCGTGGAGATCAAGGGTCAGCACCCGGTCGGCGCCGGAGACGGTGATGAGGTTCGCCACCAGCTTGGCCGAGATCGGTGTGCGGGGTCCCGGCTTCCGGTCCTGGCGGGCGTAGCCGAAATAGGGAATGACCGCCGTCACCCGCTTGGCCGAGGCGCGTTTCAGCGCATCCAGGGTGACCAGAAGCTCCATCAGGTTGTCGTTCGCCGGATACGACGTCGATTGAATGACGAAGACGTCCTGACCGCGGACGTTCTCGTGAATCTCGACGAAGATCTCCTGATCGGAAAAACGTCGGATGCTCGCGTCGGTGAGCGGCAGCTCGCAATAATTCGCGATGGCTTCGGCCACCGGCCGATTGCTGTTGCAGGCAAGCAGTTTCATTATCGATGGAAATCCGTAGTCGCGCGCGGCGGCGCGGACTTTAGCAAGCGACCCGAGGCAAGTCTACGGACTCTCCGGGCTGCGCGACGATTGCAGCAAGGCGATGATGCCTTCGGCGCCTCCATCGGCGATGACCGTGGCGATATGGCCCCACCGCCCGTCCAGGGAGCCGCTGGCGACGACATTGCTCTGGTCGATGCGGCCGATCTCGCTGCCGTCCGGGCGGATCACCGACCAGGTGACTTCGACCCGCTCCATCCCCTCCCCTTCGGGCGCGCGAAAAATGCTGCCGAGGACCACCAGGGCGCCTTCGGTCAACGTCTCCACGACATCCACTTCGGCCCTTCGCAGGGCGCGCCGCATCGCCGCGGTCAGCGCCTCGTTGCCGTCGCCCGGCGCACCGGCGACCGGCTCGACGACGACCGGAGGCAACGGCGGCGGGGCGTCGCTTTCGTCACGGACCAGCGCTTCGATCCGAGGGGCGGCATCGTTCGCCAGACGCTCGACCATCGCCGACGAGGGCGATTGCCACTGCGCCGCCGCGACCTGTTGCTCGAAGCTGCCGACGATCACGTCGTCCTCACCGATCACCTGCCATTCCAACCGGACTCCATCCGGCGTTTCCGACGGGTAGGCGGTGCCATAGAGAAGGTAGCTTCGGCTGTTGGCAGTCTCGACGCTGGCAGGAATGTCCAGGTCCAGCAGGGCGGCGACCAGGGCGCTCCCGAGCGCGCCGGACACGGCCGGAGAGGCGTTCTCGATCGCACCCACGAACACGCCCGCGGTGTCGTCAAGCTCCAGCAGCGGGTTCCCGTCGACCCATTTCTGCTCGGGCTGGAACGGCTGCGGCAGCGGCTGGCAGGCGGCGCAGAGCAGAAGAAACAGGAATGCGAGGCGCCGGCCGACGATCAGATCAAGGCGCAACTGGCGACCAGCCCCACCAGTATGAAGACGATAAAGAGGATCATGTGCGGCACGGGATCAGGGCTCCAGGGCGATCGCGGTCAGCAGCCGGCCATAGTCGCCGCCGCCTTGATGCGTCGTCCGCCGATAGCTGAAGAACCGGTCGTCGGCATAGGTATCCTCGCCCGTATGGGAGACGGAGCCGACCCCGAGACCTTTGAGCCGTGCGGTGACATAACCGCCGAGGTCGAACAGGTAATGATCCTTCCGGGGCGCGGGCCGGAAGAACAGGCAATTCTCTTCCGCTTCCGCAAGGAAGGGCGCGGGAAAATCCGGTCCGACCTCATAGGATGCTGCGCCGATGCACGGGCCGACCACGGCATGGATCGCGCCGGTGTTCGCGCCCAGCGACACCATCGTTTCGATCACCGCGTCGAGAACGCCGCCCACGGCACCCCGCCATCCCGCATGGGCAGCGCCGATCACCTCGGCATCGGGATCGGCGAACAGGACGGGCGCACAGTCGGCGGTGAGGATGCCGAGGGCGAGGCCGGGACGGTTGGTCACCATGGCGTCGGCCCGCGGTCCGCGCCCGGCCTCGGGAACGGCGTCGAGGATGGCTACGTCGCGGCCGTGGACCTGATAGACGGTGGTCAGAGCCTCGGCCGGCAAGCCGAGACGCTCCATCGCCAGCGCCCGGTTCCGGGCGACCGCTTCGGGGGAATCGTCGGACCCGAAGCCGCAGTTAAGGGAGTCGTACCGCCCTGCCGACACGCCGCCTTCGCGCGTGAAGAACGCGTGTCTCAGGCCTGGGACATCGGACAGGCTGTCGCCGCGAATCATGACGCCGTTTCTAACACGGATCGGGGGCTGCCTGCGCCACCTCCGTCGTTTCGAAGCCCGGCGGCGTCGGGATATCGGATGCGACGAAGGCGATGACTTTGAACAAGCTGCCCATCGCCTCCGGCTCGACCAGGCGGTCGCGCGCTTCGGCGATATCCTTGGCGTGAGCCGGGTTGCCGCTGGCGAGCTGACGGGCACGGAGGTCGATCCCCATGCGGGTGAGGAACGCGCCCTGTCCGATCGGCCCGAAGCCGCGGGCGCCGGAGTCGCTTGCAGCGCGGAGCAGGGTGGGAAAGTCGACATGAGCGGCGAGGTCCGCCTCACCCGGCGCCGCCAGGGGATCGTCCCGTCCATGCTGCCGGACCGCCTGCAGGCTGGCGCCGCAACCGCTCTCACCATGGCCGAAATCGACGATCAAAGCGGCACCCCCCTGGGCGGCGAGACGGCTGCCGATGGCGGCGGCGGTGCGGACGCCCGCCGGGCAGATCTCGGCGATCTCACCCGGCACGGCGTTTCGGCAGGCCGGCTGCAAGAGAGCCGCGAGCGGCGTCACTGCCCGCCCGACGACGAAACGAAGGCCCCGCTCTTCAGGATCGACGTCGACCAGCCGTTCGTGCCAGCCGTCATCCCCACGGATCAGCTGGTGGACCGGAAGGGCGTCGAAGAACTCGTTCGCGACGACCAGAAGCGGCGCATCCTGCGGCAACGTCTCGAATGCCTGACGCCATCTGACGTCGTGGCCGGAAAGCGCCTGACGCTGCCGTTCGGCGAGCACCGGGCTTACTTCGACAAGATGGATGTGCGCGGCCTCCCGAAACCCCGGCACCCTGGCCGTTGCCCGCAGCAGGTCGGCCATCAGCGTGCCGCGGCCGGGACCCAGCTCGGCAAGATGCACCCGCGGCGGGCTACCCATCATCTGCCAGGCGAGGGCGCACCACAGGCCGACCATCTCCCCGAACATCTGGCTGATTTCGGGGGCGGTGGTGAAGTCGCCCGCCGACCCGAACGGATCGGCCTTCATGTAATAGCCGTGGCCGGGTTGGGTCGCGCATTCGGCCATATAGCGCGCGACGCTGAGCGGTCCTTCCGCGCGGATCAGTGCCCCGAGACGGGACAGCAGCGGCGTCAAGCCACCGGCCGCCGGTAGGACTGCCACACGAACAACGCCCCCATCAGCACCATCGGCACCGACAGGATCTGGCCCATGGTCAGGCCGAAGCCGATGAAGCCCAGGAAGTCGTCGGGCTGGCGCATCAGCTCGGCGACGATCCGGGACAGACCGTAGCCGATCAGGAACATCCCGCTTAACGCGCCCCGCCGCTCGCTCAGCCGGGTGCGGTGGGCCAGCACCGCCAGCACGGCGAACAGGACCAGGCCTTCGAGGGTCGCCTCGTAGAGCTGGCTGGGGTGGCGGGGCTCCGGCCCGGCATGGGGGAACACCATCCCGAGGGGAGAGTCGGTGATCCGGCCGTAGAGCTCGCCGTTGACGAAGTTCGCGATACGCCCGAAGAACAGCCCGATGGGCGTGGCGCACGCCACCGGATCGGCGACCGTCCAGAAGGATCGGCCGCGGGCGCGGGCGAACAGGATCATCGCCAGGATCACGCCGATCAGCCCGCCGTGGAACGACATCCCCCCTTCCCACATCGCCAGGATTTCCAGCGGGTTGGAGAGGTAATAGCTTGGCCGGTAGAACAGGACGTAGCCGAGACGCCCGCCCAGCACCACGCCCAGCGTCGTCCACAGCAGAAGATCATCGACCTCCACCCGCGTCATCCAGTCGGCGACCCGGCCGCACAGATGGCGGACATAGCGCCAACCCAGAACCAGCCCGGCGATGTAGGCGATCGCGTACCAGCGAATCGCGAACGGCCCGATCTCGATCGCGATCGGACTGATGTCGGGATAGACCAGGGCGAGGGTCACAAGTAGCGGTCGCCGGTCGCGAGGAAATTGCGGACGTAGCGGGTCACGCCGTCCTCGAGCGACAGGAAGGGCGCTTCGTAGCCGGCGGTGCGCAGCCGTTCCATCTTCGCTTCGGTGAAGTACTGGTATCGGTCACGAATCTGGGCGGGCATGTCGATGAAGTCGATCGCCGGCTCGCGATCCATCGCCCGGAACGTGGCCCCGACCAGGTCCGCGAAGGTTCGGCCTTGTCCGGTCCCCATGTTGTAGAGGCCATTGACCTCCGGATGGTCGAGAAGCCACAGCATCACCGCCACGCAGTCGTCGACATGGACGAAATCGCGCGTCTGACCGCCATCCGTATAATCGGGCCGGTGCGACCGGAACAGGCGGACCCGTCCTGTCTCGACGATCTGCTCGTAGGCCTTGGCGACGACGCTCCGCATGTCGTCCTTGTGATACTCATTCGGCCCATAAACGTTAAAGAACTTGAGGCCGGCCCATTGCGGCGGACGCAGGCCGGCTTCGCGGGCGAGTCGCGTCAGGCGCCGGTCGGCGGCGTGCTTGCTCCACCCGTAGGGGTTGAGCGGCTGCAGGGCGGCCAGGGCCGCGGGTGAAGAGTCGTCGTCGAAACCATGACTGCCGTCGCCGTAGGTTGCTGCAGACGATGCGTAGATCAGCCGCACCTTGCGCTCGGTGCAGTGCCGCCATAACTTTAACGTGTAGGCGAGGTTCTGATCGACGATACGATCGACATCCGTCTCGGTGGTCGAGGAATTGGCGCCCAGATGGAAGACGGCATCTACGGCGCCCCAGCGGCTGGAGCCGGCGCTGTCATGGTCTTCGAGATAGTCGAACAGACTGTCCGGGCCGATGACATCGGCGATTTCGCGCTTGGCGATATTGCGCCACTTGTCACCGGTGCCGAGCACGTCGCAAACCACGACGTCGTCGATGCCCCGCTCATTCAGGCCGGCAACGAGATTCGAGCCGATGAAGCCGGCTCCGCCGGTAACCACGATCATGATGCCCTCGACACGCTGCCGGTCTTATAGGGGTCGGCGCGAAGCGCTACAAGGGCATGCGACAGTCCGCCGTCGAGATCCGTTCGGCAGGTGGGCCGCCAAACCGCAGGGAGCATGTGACATGCAGAAGGAAAGCCGTTTGTTCGACGACCTCGCCCGGATGATGAATGGAGCGATGTCATCCTTCACGTCCCTGCGTGGCGAGGCCGAGACCAGGATCCGGGATCAGCTCGAAAAGATCCTCGCCAACATGGATGTCGTAAGCCGCGACGAATTCGAGGCGGTTCAGGCGATGGCGGTGAAGGCGCGCGAGGAGAACGAGGCTCTCGCGGCGCGTATCGCCGCGCTCGAAGCCACCGGCAGCCGCGCGGCGCCCAAGGCGGCCGCCAAGAGCCGGACGAGCACGGCGAAGAAGAAGTCTGCGGCGTCCTCGACCAAGGCGCGGACCACCAAGCGGACATCGTCCACGCGGGGGTCGACCGGGGCGGCCGGCGGTGCCGAAACGCCCGGCGACGCTTGATCCCGAACGTTGGGAATTAGCGCTTGGCGATCGGCGGGGGTCCGTACTAGGGTCGCGATGATCACCTGCCTGAGGGCCTGTTCTGGCTCGAGCCCGCTTGCACCGGCGCTTTTCGTCTGACAACCTACAAATTGTGGTTCGTACCCATTAGAGAGCCACTATATGCGGAGCGCTTAGCGGCATACCGGCCAGCGCAGGGCGGTCTGGCGCCACAGCCTCAGGAGTGCCAGTCATGAAAGCCTCCCCTATCTCTGTCATGGACACCGTAGACAGCAATCCCCTCGACCTCGTCGAGGATCTGGTCCTTGCCAACAGCTGGGCCAGCGACCGGCCGACCGAGGACGAGCTCGCGATCGAGATCGCGGGGGCGTGGTGCGACTATCGCCTGTGGTTCGCGTGGCGAGCCGACGGCGGCGTCCTCCACTTCTCGTGCAGCTTCGACATGCGGGTGCCCAAGGACAAGCGGGCCGAGGTCTATCATCTGTTCGGTCTGGTGAACGAGCGGATGTGGATCGGCCATTTCGACTTGTGGTCCGAGGAAGGCTGGCCGATGTTCCGTCATACCCTGCTGATGCGGGGAACGGATCCGTCGCGGAAGCAGGTCGAAGACCTGCTCGATGCTGCGCTGTCGGAATGCGAGCGTTATTATCCGGCGATGCAGTACGTCATCTGGGGCGGGAAGTCCGCCGAAGAGGCTATGGAGGCGGCGCTGCTCGATCCGGTGGGCGAGGCCTGACGTCGGGGAGGAGGTCGCCGCGGAGAACCCGCGGCGAAGCCGGCGTTCGGCGCAACGGGTGGAAGGGTAATGGCTGGTCGACTGATTCTGGTTGGCGGCGGCAAGATGGGGGGTGCCCTTCTTGCCGGATGGTTGGCGCGCGGAGAGGTCACGCCCGACAGGGTAACGGTGGTCGAGCCGTCGTCGGAGACCTGCGACATATTACGGGAACGTCATGGCGTGCAGCCGGTGGCCGACGCCGATTCGGTGGCGGCCAATCCGATGCCGGACGCTGTTATCCTGGCGGTGAAACCGCAGCTCATGGACCAGGTAGCGCCCGCCTATCGCAGCTTCGCCGACCGCGGGGCACTGATACTCTCGATCGCCGCCGGCAAGACGGTCGCCGACATCGAGCGCAGCGTGGGTGGGAAGGCCGCCGTTGTGCGTGCCATGCCGAACACCCCGGCGTCGATCGGGCGGGGCATGACCGTCGCTTGCGCCAACCGTCATGTCGATGAGCAGCAGCAGACGCTGTGTGGGCGTCTGCTCACGGCCGTCGGTGACATGGCTTGGCTGGACGACGAGACGTTGATGGATGCGGTGACGGGCGTCTCGGGCAGCGGTCCGGCCTATGTATTCTGGATGATCGAATGCTTGGCCGACGCGGGTGTCGCGGCGGGGCTGCCCCGCGACCTTGCCGACCGGCTGGCACGGGCGACGGTCGCCGGGGCCGGAGAGCTGGCGTGGCGGGCCGAGGAGTCGGCGACGACCCTCCGCGAGAACGTAACCAGTCCGCAAGGGACGACCGCTGCCGCTCTCGAAGTGCTGATGGCTTCGGACGGGCTGGCGCCGCTGATGAAGCGTGCCGTCGCCGCTGCCGCGGACCGCAGCCGTGCCCTGTCCGGGGGCTGAGACGGTCCCGCCGCGCTTTTCGTCGAGGCTCGCAAGCCCAATATCTTCCTTCGGATGAGGACGGAACCGCGAGCCGGGTATCGCGGCTGACGAGCCATCGGCGTGCCCGGATGTTTCCGTTCAGGCGGTAACGGCGCAGGAGGACAGCGACCGATGGCAGCGGATAGCGACGCCCGACGGCAGATCATTACCGCGACTCTCGACCTGACGGCGGAGCGGGGATGGATGGAGACACGGCTGGCCGACATAGCCGCCGCATGCGGCCTGTCGCTGGCCGAGCTCTATCGCCGTTACACGTCGCGACAGGCGATCGTCGCCGATCTCGGCAGCCTCGTGGACGAAGACGTGCTCGATGCGCCAGCTTCCGATACGGCGGACGAGCCGGTTCCCGACCGCCTGTTCGATCTCCTGATGCGGCGCTTCGATGCCTTGCAGCCATTCAAGCCCGGCCTTGCCGCGCTCGCCCGGACCGGACGCGGCGACCCGCTGCTGCTCTGCGCCGGCGGCGCTTCGCTCATGCGTTCGATGCGCTGGACGCTGGAGGCGGCGGGTATCGGCGGCGAAGGCATCGGCGGGCGGATGCGGACCCGCGGTCTGGCGATGATCTATCTGGATGTTCTTCGCGTCTGGTTGGACGACGACAGCGAGGATCTCGGCAGGACGATGGCCGCACTCGATCGCGACCTGAAACGTGCCGACCGGCTGATGGGCATTTGCAACCGCAGAGACTTCGCCGGGTTCCGTCGCCGCGAGGGCGCTCCCGACACGCCGCCGCCGCCGGATACGGAGCCGGCAGCTCATCCGACGTAAGCCGTTTTTCTCCGCGCGCGAATCTTGTTGCAGTGCAAAATCACCCTTGACAGGGCCGGCTTGCGGCCTCACATTCCCGGCATCGTTGTGCACTGCAACAAACGCCCGGAGGAGGACTACCCCATGGCGACCCAGACTACCTACACCCCGGATTTCACCAAGCTTCTCAACGGCATGAAGACCCCGGCCGATTTCTTCAAGGCTTTCGGCGAGTTCAAGATGCCCGGTATCGACGTCGATTCCCTGATGGCTTCGCAGCAGCGGAATTTCGAGACGATCACCAAGGTCAACCAGGCTGTTGCCGAGGGCGTCCAGGCTGTCGCCAAGCGTGAGGCCGCCATCTTCCAGTCCGCTGTCGAGGAGATGAACGAGGCGACCAAGACCTTGCTCGATGCGCCGACTCCCGAGGAGCGCACGACCAAGCAGGTCGAGATGTTCAAGAAGTCGTTCCTGAAGGCCGTGGCCGACAGCCGCGAGCTCTTCGACATGACTGCCAAGTGGCAGCAGGAAGTGTCCACCGTCATGGCCAAGCGTTTCGTGGAAGGCCTGGACGAGTTCACCTCCACCGTCGCGAAGCCGGCCGCAGCCGCCGCGAGCAAGTAAACTCCCCCTTCGCCGATGAACGCCCCGGCCATTGACCGGGGCGTCTTCTTTCGAGGGGATGCAGTGCCGGCGGCCCTGTTTGCTCAGGGCCGCGTATCGGCCTTCGTGCCCAGCCGTTTCGGCGCGTTGATCCTTTCTTCTTCCAGCAGCACGCCAGCGTGGTCGACGGCGCCGTCGCCGTGGTCCACCAGGGCGGCGAACAGGTCGCGGACCGTCTGGACCGCCGGCAGCTTCAGGTCCAGTTCGTTCGCGGTATTGATGATCGTGTCGAGGTCCTTCAGCTGCACGGACGAGCGGCCGCCCGGCATGAAGTTGCGCTCGATCATGCGTCCACCGTGGTTCTGCAGGATCACGCTGTCGGCGAAGCCGCCGGTCAGCGCCTGACGGACCGCGCTCGGGTCGGCCCCGCCGACGCTGGCCAGCAGCAGTGCCTCGGCGACCGCGGTGATGGTCACCGCGACGATCGTCTGGTTGGCGAGCTTCGAAAGCTGACCGGCGCCAGCCGGACCCACCAGGGTCGGCCGCCCCATCGCCTTGAAGACCGTCTCGATGCGCGCGAAGGTCTCCGCGTCGCCGCCGGCCATGATCGCAAGCGTCCCTTTCTCCGCCCCCGGTACACCGCCCGACACCGGTGCGTCGATATGCCCGATCCCCATTTCGGCCAGACGTTCCGCATGCTCCTTGGCCGTCTTCGGCGGAATCGAGCTCATGTCGGCAACGACCGAGCCCTTGGCCATCACCGCGGCCACACCGCCGTCGAACAGGACGTCGCGGACGGTCGGGCCATTCTCCAGCATGGTGATGACGACGTCGGCGCCCTTCGCCGCATCCGCCGCCGAGTCGGCGACGCGAGCGCCTTGCTCGGCCAGCGGTGCCGCCTTGTCCTTGGTGCGGTTCCAGACCGCCAGCTCGAATCCGTTCTTCAGCAGATTGACGCTCATGGGAAAGCCCATGAGGCCGGTGCCCAGCAATGCTACGCGCGCCGTCATTTTCGGAAGCTCCCTTGTCCGCAGGATGTGTCGCATGGACGAGGCGCGCATACTGCTCGGCGTCCGCTGCCTTGCCAACCCTGTGGGAGTCCCCTCCCGCCTGTTGCGCCGCGGCAAGACGGCAGCGTAGATTGATCGGAATGGTCGGCTCCGAAGACGCGCGGGGGGAGCCACCGGGGCGCCGTGTGAGACGCGGGCCCATTCAATCCTCGATCGCGGGGCGTGCGGACGTCCCGGCCGGTTCGCCGTTGGGGCGTCGGTTCGGCACGGCTGCACCGTGAAGGGAAACATGTAAGGAGGCCATTTTGCGCGACTTTCAGCGACCAGGTCGGTCGCCCGTGCACGCGATGAACGGCATGGCGGCCACGTCGCATCCGGCCGCGACCCTTACCGCGCTCGACATCCTGCGCGATGGCGGCAACGCCGTCGATGCGGCCATCGCCGCCGCGGCCGTCCTGGGCGTGATCGAGCCTCATTCGACGGGGATCGGCGGCGACTGTTTCGTCCTCTATTCGCCCGGCGGCAGCGGCGAAGTGATCGCGCTGAACGGGTCCGGTCGGGCCCCGGCGGCGGCGACCTCCGACTGGTATGCCGAGCGCGGCATCGAGCGGATCGAAACCCAGACGCCACATGCCGTCACGGTTCCCGGTGCGATCGCAGCCTGGCACCGGCTCGCCACCGATCACGGCCGCTACGGCCTCGACGCGCTTCTGCAGCCGGCGATCAATTTCGCCGAGAACGGCTGTCCGGTGCATCAGGTCATCGCCACCGAGTGGGCGGCCAATATCGGCAAGCTGTCGGTCGATCCCGGCACCCGCCGCATCTATTTGCCGAATGGAACGGCGCCGGCGATCGGCGATGTCGTCAAGTTCCCTCAGCTTGGTGCGACGCTCCGCAAGATTGCGGCCGAGGGGCCCAAGGCCTTTTACGAAGGCCCGGTCGCCGAGGACATGGTGAAGCATCTCCGAAGCCTGGGTGGCCTCCATACGCTGGAAGACTTCGCCACCACGGAACCGGAATACGTCACGCCCATCCGGACGTCCTATCGCGGCTACGACCTTCTGGAATGCCCGCCGAACGGACAGGGCATCATCGCCCTCCTGATGCTGAATATCCTGGAAGGCTTCGATCTCGGCGCGCTGGACGCGGTGGGGATCGAGCGGCTGCATCTGCTGGCCGAGGCTACGCGCCTCGCCTTTCGCGACCGCGACGCCTATCTCGCCGACCCGGCCAAGGCGCGGGTGCCGGTCGAGGAGCTTCTGTCGCCGAGCTACGCCAACGCGCTCCGCTCTTTCATCCGGCCGGACAAGGCGATGGCGGAGCTGCCGCCGCCGGTGTTCCCGGCCCATGCCGACACCGTCTACCTGACGGTGGTCGACCGGGATCGCAATGCGATCTCGTTCATCAACTCGCTCTACCATTCCTTCGGCAGCGGCCTCGTCGCGCCAGAGAGCGGCGTGCTGCTTCAGAACCGTGGCGAGTGCTTCTCGCTCGATCCCGAGCATCCCAACTGCATCGCCCCGAGCAAACGGCCGATGCATACCATCATCCCCGGCATGCTGGTGAAGGACGACCGTGCGGTGATGCCGATGGGGGTGATGGGCGGCCATTTCCAGCCCGTGGGGCAGGTGAACTTCCTGACCAACTGGCTCGATCACGGCATGGACATCCAGGAAGCGCTGGACTGCCCGCGCGCCTTCTCGTTCGACGGCACGCTGAAGGTCGAGAACGGCGTGTCCGACAATGTGGTCGAGGGGCTGGAGTCGCTGGGGCACCGGACAGAGCGCGCCACCGGCGCGCTCGGCGGCGGTCAGGCGATCCACATCGACTGGGACCGCGGAATCCTCACCGGCGGCTCGGACCCCCGCAAGGACGGCTGCGCGCTCGGTTACTGAGCGCGGGCTGCCCGGCGGGTCAAGGGAACCACCGGCGGGTGCGGTTCGCGAAGGCGACCAGCGACAGCATCACCGGGACCTCGACCAGCACGCCGACCACGGTCGCCAGCGCGGCACCGGAATCGAGGCCGAACAGGCTGACCGCGACCGCCACGGCAAGCTCGAAGAAGTTCGACGTGCCGATCAGCGCGCAGGGAGCGGCGACCGAGAACGGCAGCCGCCAGGTGAGCGCCGCTCCGTAGGCGATCGCGAAGATCGCGTAGGACTGGATCAGCAGCGGCACCGCGATCAGGGCGATGACCAGCGGCTGATCGACGATCACCTGTCCTTGAAAGCCGAACAGCAGCACCACGGTCAGGAGGAGGCCGAGAACCGACGCCGGCTTGACCGCGGCGGTGAAGCGGTGGACAGCGGCCTCGCCGCTTTCGCGCCGGGACGCATGGGCGGTGAGCGCCCGCCTTGTGACGATTCCTGCCGCCAGCGGTACGACGACATACAGCCCTACCGACAGCAGCAGCGTCTCCCACGGGACGACGATGTCGGTGACGCCCAGCAGGAAGGCGACGATGGGGGCGAAGGCGAACACCATGACGGCGTCGTTCACCGATACCTGGACCAGCGTGTAGGTCGGGTCGCCGCGCGTGAGCTGCGACCATACGAAGACCATCGCCGTGCAGGGTGCCGCGCCCAGCAGGATCAATCCGGCGATGTATTGCTGCGCGTCGGCCGGCTCGATCATGTCGGCGAACACGATCTCGAAGAACAATACGCCGAGCGCGGCCATGGTGAACGGCTTGATCAGCCAGTTGACGACCAGGGTGATCACCAGGCCCTTCGGCCGGTCGCCGATGTGGCGCAGGCTGGCGAAGTCGACGTTCACCATCATCGGATAGACCATCGCCCAGATCAGCACCGCCACGGGCAGGTTGACCGAGGCGTATTCCCATCCTGCCAGCGTCGAGAAGAGGCCGGGCAAGGCGTTGCCGAGCATGATCCCGGTGCCGATGCAGAGGGCGACCCACAGCGACAGCCACTTCTCGAAGACGCCTATTCCGCCGGTGTCGGCGCCCTGTGAGACGTCGCTGGTCACGATGCTCGCTCTCCCGGATCGAAAGGGGCGGATGGGACGGTCAGGCGGGTTCTACGGGTCCGCGGGCCCTGCCGATTTCGTCGAGCCGTTTCTGCAGGCTCAGCTTGTCGAGCGACGTCAGCGGCAGGCTGACGAAGATCCCCAGCCGGTTCTGCAGCATGCGATGGGTGTCCGCGAAGGCCAGACGGCGTTCCGCCACCGTTCCGTCCGCGGCTGCGGGGTCGGGCACGCCCCAGTGCGCGGTCATCGGCTGTCCAGGCCAGACCGGACAGACTTCCTGCGCGGCGTTGTCGCAGACGGTGAAGACGAAATCGAGCTCCGGCGCGTCCGGCGCCGCGAACTCGTCCCAGGACTTGGAGCGCAGTCCGCCGGTCGGATAGTTGAGCTTCTGGAGAAGCTCGAGCGCGAACGGGTGCACCTCGCCCTTCGGCTGACTACCGGCGCTGAATGCCTTGAAGCGCCCCTGCCCGACCCGATTGAGGATCGCCTCGGCGATGATGCTCCGCGCCGAATTGCCGGTGCAGAGAAACAGCACGTTATATGCCTGCGCCTGATTCATTGTCCGGGTCCTTTCAGCAGCAGCCCGAATCGGCTTTGGTCTTCACGGCCGGACCGCAGCAGGTGCTCTCGCCGCGCACCGTGCCGAGGTCGGCCTCATGGCCATAGACCGGACTTTCGCCGAGGGTGAGGAATGTCTCCCAGGCGATCCCTTCGGGGTCGGCGATCCAGGTCTTCTCGGACTTGGCATAGCAGCAGGTGGTAGCGCCCTCGTCGAACCGCGGGCCGCCCGCGTTCTCCAGCCGCCCCTGCACTTCCCTCAACTCGTCCAGGTCTTCGACCTGGATACCCAGATGGTCGATGCCGGGTTTCGCGGAATGGGTGCTGATCGCGAAGTTCACCCGTGGGTCTTCGAGCATCCACTTGGCGTAGTCCGGCTTCACCACGGTCGGTTCCGCAGCGAACAGCGCCGAGTAGAAGCCGATCGACCTTTCGAGGTCGGAGACGGCGACGTTAATGTGCAGACGCTTCATCGTTTCCTCCATGCGTTTCCGTCCCGCAACAGCCGGGGAGAACCGATTCCAGGATCGGCGCGCAGACTTCCGGACGCCCCTGGCAGCAGTCTTCCATCAGAAAAGCGAGCAGCCGGCGCGTTCCGTCATAATCGGCGCTGTAGATGATCGACCGACCCTCGCGCCGGGACTGCACCAGTCCTGCATTGGCGAGGATACCGAGATGGGTCGACAGCGTGTTGGCGGCGATGTCGAGATGCCGGGCGATGTCGCCCGCGGCCATCCCTTCAGCCCCGCACCGCACGAGCAGGCGGAAGACGCCGAGCCGCGACTCCTGCGCCAGTGCCGCCAGACCTTTGACCGCATCATTCATATCCATATTTCGAGAATTATCGAAATATAAGGCGGCGTCAAGCCCCGGTCGTCATTGCGAGCCGGAGGCGAAGCGATCCAGAAGGCTCCGTCGCTCTGGATTGCCGCGGCGCTTCGCGCCTCGCAATGACTGCCCCCCTGGTCATCCTCGTGCGCGACACGAGGATCCGTCAGTGCAGGAGATGCTCGCGTCGAGCGCGAGCATGACAGGCGTGGGCGGGGCGCCTACTTTCCTTCGAGGAAGCCGAGCAGGATTTCGTGGAGGCGCTCCGGCACTTCCAGATGCGGAATGTGGCCGACGTTCTCCAGTTCGACGAGGCGGCTGCCGGGGATCGCCTCGGCGGCCTTCTTCCCCAGCACGGGATAGTCGCCCATCGTCTCCCGCACCTCGGGCGGCACACGGTTGGCGCCGGGCCGGGTGCGGTCCTCCTGCCCGATCACCAGCAGGGTCGGGACGGCGACGTCGGGGAATTCATGGACGACCGGCTGGGTGAAGATCATGTCGGCGGTCAGCGCCGAGTTCCAGGCCAGCCGGGGATAGGCGCCGGACAACGTCCAGCGGTAATGGACCTGGACGTAGTCTTCGAATGCGGGCTTCCATTCGACGTAGTAGCGCTGGTGATAGCTCTTGATCCCCTCATAGGTGGCTCCGAGCAGACCTTTGTAGACGGCCTCGACCGGCGCATAAGGGACGATCCGTAAGTAGTCCTCGAGCCCGATTGGGTTCTCGAGCACCAGGCGCTCGGTCGTCTCCGGGTACATCAGGGCGAAGCGGGTGGCGAGCATGCCGCCCATCGAATGCCCGACGACGGTGGTCCGCTCGACACCGAGCGAATCAAGCAGCGCCTTGGTCTCGCTGGCCAGAAGGTGGAAGCTGTACTGGATGTCGGGCTTCGAGGACTTGCCGAAGCCGACCTGGTCCGGCACGACGACCCGGTAGCCGGCGTCGCTCAGGGCGGCAATGGTGCTCTTCCAATAGGCGCCGAAGAAGTTCTTTCCATGCAGCAGCATCACCGTGCTGCGGGGCGAGTCGCTGGAGGGCGCGACGTCCATATAGGCCATCCGCACGTCCTCGCCCTGGACCGTGCGTTCGAAGAACGCGACCGGGTAGGGATAGGGATAGCCTTCCAGAGCGATCCCCAGCGCTTCGGTGGGTGGGGTGGTCTCGGCCTCGGCGGCTGCGAAGCCGCTTCCGAAGATCAGGACTGTCAGGGCGAGAAGGGCGGTGCGGACAGGCATGGCGGCTCCTCGTATCGGAATGGTTTCTACCCCGGGTAACACCCGGCCGTGACGGCACGTTGACGGACCAGCGCGTAGACCATGTCGATGGTCGGGGTCGGGACGCCGACCAGCCGACCGACTTCCGCGACCGCGCCGGTCAGGGCATCGATCTCCATCGGCCGTCCGGCCTCCAGGTCCTGCAGGGTGGACGATTTGTGGGCACCGACGTTCTCCGCGCCCTGGATGCGCGCCTCGACGTCGATCGGGAATCTGACGCCGAGCTTCTCTCCGATCGCCTGACCTTCGACCATCATCGCCCGCACGACCGCCCGAACCCCGGGATCGCGGGCGATCTGCTCCAGGGTTCCCCCGGTCAAGGCGCTGACCGAATTGAACGACAGGTTGCCCCACAGCTTTACCCAGACGTCGTCCCGGATCTTCGGGCGGACCGGTGCCTTCAGCCCGGCATTGATCATCGCCCTGCTCAAGGCCGTGACACGCTCGCTGCGGCTGCCGTCCAGCTCGCCGAGCAGCATGCGCTTCTCGTCGGCATGGTGGATGACGCCGGGCTCGACGATCGAAGCGGCCGGATAGACGACGCAGCCGATCACCCGGTCCGGTCCGATCACGTCCCATTGCTTGCCGCCGGGATCGACCATCTCGATCCGGTGGCCCTCCCACGGGCCTTCGAGCTTGTGGAAGTACCACCACGGCACCCCGTTCACGCCGGGGATGACGGCGGTATGGGGCCCGAACAGCGGTGTCATGCGGTCGACCGCCGCCGGCACCGAATGAGCCTTCATGGTGACCAGCACATAGTCCTGTGGCCCGACCTCGGCCGGGTCGTCGGTGCAGAAGGGGTGGACGACGTGCTCCTCCCCCTCGCTGATCAGCTTCAGGCCGTTCGCCTTCATGGCGGCGAGATGGGGTCCGCGGGCGATCAGCGAGACCTCGGCTTCACCGGCGAGGCAAAGGCGCGCGCCGACATAGCCACCGACGGCGCCGGCTCCGTAGATGCAGATCTTCATCTCAGGCTTCGATCCCCAGCTTCTCCGCGAGTCCGATGCGCTGCAGCTTGCCGGTGGCGCCCTTCGGGATCTCGTCGACGAACATCACTTTGCGCGGCACCTTGAAGTCGGCAAGCTTGCGGGCGACGAAATCCCTGATTTCGCGCTCCGTGGCTTCGGCTCCGTCGCGCAGCACGACCACCGCGCCGACCTCTTCGCCGAGCTTGGGATGCGGAATGGCGAAGGCCACCGCCTGGGCGACCGCCGGATGCTCCAGCATCGCCTCGTCCACCTCGCGCGGTGAGACCTTCTCGCCGCCGCGGTTGATGATCTCCTTCAGGCGCCCGGTGATGGTGAGATAGCCCTCCTCGTCCATCACGCCCTGGTCGCCGGTGCGGAACCAGCCGTCGGTGAAGCCGCTGGCGTTGGCGGTCGGATTGTTCTCGTAGCCGGCGGTGACGTTGGGGCCGCGGATCACCACCTCGCCGGTCTCGCCAGCGTCCAGCAGTTTGCCCGCCTCGTCCATGATCCGCACCTCCGGCCCGGCGGCGACGCCGACCGTCCCCGGCTTCCGTGCCTTCGGCGGCAGCGGGTTGCTCGCCATCTGATGGGCGGCCTCGGTCATGCCGTAGGCCTCGATCACCGGGCAGCCGAAGGTGGCTTCCAGCTCGGCCATCACCGTCGGCGGCAGCGACGCCGAGGACGAGCGGATGAAGCGCAGCGGATTGGCTTCGATGATCGCCTTGTTGCGCTCGGCCCGCGACAGGATCGCGTGGTGCATGGTCGGCACGGCCGTGTACCAGGTCGGCTTGCAGGCCTCCATCCAGGCGAAGAAGCGGAGGGCGTTGAAGCCCGGTGTGCAGACCAGCGCCGCACCCGCCGAAAGCGACGACAGCGTCGCCGCGATCAGCCCGTGGATGTGGAACAGCGGCATGACGTTGAGGCAGCGGTCGTCCGGGGTGAGCGCGAGGCTGCGGGCGATGTTCTGCGCGGAGCGGGAGACGTTCCGCTGGCTCAGGGGAACGATCTTCGGCCGCGACGTCGTGCCGGAGGTGTGGAGGATCAGGGCGATGTCCTCTGGGCCGGCCGCACCGACCCGCGCGCCCGTGCCCGACGGACCTTCGAGGCGGAAGCGTCCCGCCTCCATGCCATCGTCGACCACCAGCCGGATGACGGCCATGCCGAGCGATTCAGCCACAGCGACCGCCGGCGATTCGCTCTCCGCCGCGACGATAAGGGCCTTGGCGCCGAGGTCGGACAGGTAGAAGCGGAATTCCTCGTCGCGGTATGCCGGATTCAGCGGCGCGGTGGTCGCCGACGCTCCGACCGCGACGAAGGCGGACGCCATCTCGGGGCCGTTGTCGAGAACGATGGCGACCCGGTCGTTGCGGCCGAGCCCCATGCCGTTCAGCGCGGCGCGCACGGCTTCGACATGGGCGCGAAGGCCGCCATAGGTGAGCGGCGCCCGATCGGGCGCGGCAATGGCAACGGCACCCTCGCCGCCGGCCGACAGGAGGTCGGGAATCGTGTCGCGATCAGTCATGATGTCCCCCGGGCAGGCCACGCATCGGCCCATGCCGCGCGCATCATGCTTCGCTAGCAACAACCCTTTGCGAAGTCAAACGAGTGGCGTGGGAAACTATTGCGCGTCAATCGAGCAGGTCTTCCGGGATCTCGTGCGCCCGGCCGTGAAGGCGGATCAATTCGGCGAGGTCCGGGTGGTCGCGGGCGACCCGCCGGTGATGCTCCCGCAAACCCTCGATCAGGGCACCCTCGCGGCCGAGCCGTTCGTCCGCCATGCGAACCATCAGGCTGTTGGGCCAGCTCCGCGGCCTGATCCGGGCGATGTAGGCGAAAGCCTCTGCCTCGCGGCCGGGATTGTGCTGCGACATCAGAATCGCCGCTGCCGCGGTCGACCGCGACACACCGGCATGACAATGAACCAGCAGATGGGCGACGTCTTCCTGCGACAGCCGATCCCCGAACCGCAGCAGCCGCTCGATGTCGGCGATGCCCGGGCCGACCATGCCCTCTTTGGTTTCCACCACATCGTCGAAATGGAAGATCTCGCGCGCATGCGGCCCGTAGGCGGCAAAGGACTCGGGATCGGGCCAGTCGGGATCGAGGATGGACAGCACATGGGTCACACCATCTGCGCAGTAGCTGTCGAGCTCCCGCAAACCGCAGATCGTCAGACGGTAGGACAGCAACGGGTGGACAGGATCGTCTGGAATGGTGCGCGCCAAGTGGGACTCCTCCTTACATCGCCGTGACGTGACCCGGATCAGCTAGGGCGTCTGTGGCCCGGACGCAAGCACGAAGCCATGACAATCGCTTCGGAGCGCGAAAAACGAAGGCGGAGCCGACGGGGAGGAGGATTCGCCGGCTCCGCCTGGCGGAGGGGGTAGGTAGGTCCCGAGACCGGGGGTGCCGGCCTACGGGTTGGGACCCCGCCACCAGACCGTCTGGGTGGGGACGGTCATCGCTGGGGACGCACCCTTCGCCGTCGTCGTGGCTTGAACGGGGGATGCGCCCGCTTTTCCTTCAGAGGTCGCTGCGAGAGTCGCGATCGTGGCGATGATCGCGAGAGCCCCTAGCAAGGACGTGTATTTCGCCAGACAAACCATCGTCTGTACCTCGTCCAACCTGCATTCGACGCTGTCAATATGACCGCGAATCCTGTTCGTCTCAGTGACACTCGTCACAAGCGCTCTATCTTTTTTCTCTTAATCTGTAAGCGACTTACTGATACGTCATTGTTGTCTGGACATGAGTAGAACGCGCCAGTACCCGACGAATACGGAAGCCGATCGGCGGCGGGGACGAGCGCGTCTGACAGGATGTGCGAACCGGAGCGTGCGGCCGACGATCGATGAGCGGATGATTCGGTCGCGGTGGTATCATCGGGGAAAACTTGATCGGACATCGCTGGGATGAGCCGGGCTCCGAATCGCGAATCTTCAACGGACTCGCCGGCCAATGGCGGACACCCTGTCCTGCAGGGCCGCTTCATGGTCGACCTCAATACGCCGGCTGCGGTCTGCGATAATGCCGTTACCCATGCTTTCCCGGCATGGCGTACGGCCGGCGGCGAGGGAGGCCCGCTCGTCGCCCTGCTGTGCACACCCGACCTTCCTCAGCGGCTGAAGGCCACCGTACGACTCAAGGGCAGGGCTATGGCCTCGACCTTGACCTTGGTCGACAGTGGAATAGCGCGCTACACGCCTGAGATCGGTCGCCGTTTCACCCTGTTCCTGGAGCGCCCTGCGGGCGCTCGGGTAGCCCCGGCGAACGCGGATCGCTGGCAGGCGATGAGCGAGAACGACGTCGTCGAGCATGTCGTCGGACCGTTGCTCGACGCACTTTCGGCGTTTCATCGCGAGGGCCTCGTCCATGGCGGCGTCCGCCCGGACAACCTCTATTTCTCCGCCGGCCGCCCGTCGGCGGTCGTGCTAGGCGAAGGATTGTCGACGCCGACGGGTGCGATGCAGCCGGTGGCGGTCGAGACGATTCAGCGCGGGCAGGCGATCTCGGCGGCCCGGGGCGAAGGATCGAAGGCCGTTGATTTCTATGCTTTGGGCGCGACGCTCGCCCTGCTTCTGCGCGGGTCGGATCCGATGGCCGGCCAGCCGCCAGAGCAGATCGTCGCCGCAAAGATCCGCGATGGGTCGTACCGCGTCCTATGCCACGGGCTGCGGGCGACACCCTCGATGATGCAGCTCATGCGCGGCCTCCTGGAGGACGAGCCCGAATTGCGGTGGGGGCGGGCCCATGTCGAGAAATGGCTGGCGGGGACGTCGGTGCCGACTCCGAATGCGGGCCGGGCGAAACTGCCGCCGCTCAAGTTCGCCGACGGTCAGCACGACACGCCGGCCGCGCTCGCCCATGCCTTCGCCAATCATTGGCGCGACGCGGCCAAGCTCATTCGCAGCGATGCCCTCGGCGATTGGCTGAAGCACAGGCCCGAGCATCGCGGCGCGGCGCTCGATATTCAGGCGCTGCTCGAACGGGACGCGCAGTCACGTTTTGCCGACGAGGAACTGACGGCCAGAGTCATCTTCCGCCTCGACTCGTCCGGACCGCTCCGCTACCGCGGCCTTGCCCTGATGTGGGACGGGACGGGCCCCGGCCTCGCGGCCGTGATGGCGGAAGGAAAGCGCGAAAAGCTCGATGCCTTCGCCGCGCTGTTCGGGTCGGGGCTGCACCTCGACTATTACGACCACGCGCTGCGCGGGTCCACGACACCACCCCGCGATCGCGGCACCCTGCGCGCGCAGGAAAAGAACGCCGCCCAGCAGTTGCCGGGCTTCGGGCTGGAGCGGGCGCTCTACGACCTCAACCCCGACCTTCCCTGCCGCAGCTCCCTGGTCGGCGACCGCTGGGTCGCTGCCGTCGAAGATCTGCTGCCGGCCCTGGACGCGCTCGCCATAAGGCAGCTTCCGGCGGGCGATCCGATGGACGATCATATCGCCGCCTTCATCGCCAATCGGCTGAACCTCACCACGGGCAATGAGCTGACGGGGCTCGCGGCGCCGAGCACGCGCATGCATGTGAAACGCTTGGCGATGGTGGCCATGTTGGCCCTGGTTCATCATCGGCGCGGCCAGCCGACGGTTCCCAATCTGGCCGGCTGGCTCGCGGCGCGGCTGACCCCGGTCGTCGACCAGATCAAGAATCGCGACCGCCGCAAGCAGATGCAGGACCGTATCACCCAGGTGGCGTTGACCGGCGATCTGAGCCGTCTGCTCAAGGTTGCAGCCGATCCGGGCCTGAGAAAGCGGGACGAGGCCGAGTTCGAGGCGGCCAAGCGGCGCTATGGCGCGGCCAAGCAGCGCATTCACTACATTACGTATGACCGCGGCTATCGCGAGCGCATGATCAATACGGTCGGCACGCGCATCGCGACCGGATTGGCGGTGGCGATCCTGGTGCTGACCACGGCCGCCGTCGTCTTCACGGACGGGATATGAGCACCGATTCGGGCAGTGGGCGGGCGGTGCGGTCACGGGCCACAATGGCCGTGACGATGGGCATCATCATCATTTTCGGGATGATGGTGGCTTTCACGCCGGGGATTCTCGTGGTGCTGATCGGCGGCATGCTGCCGGCGATGGCGGCTCTGGTGACCGACCGCTCCGACTATCGGCTGGCCGGACTGACGATTGCGGCGATGAACCTTGCCGGTTGCATGGTCTACCTGCCCCAGGTCTGGGATCGCGGCAACAGCCTCGCGGCCGGGGTCGCGGTGCTGTCGGAGCCTTGGCCGTGGGCGGTGATGTTCATGGCGGCGGCCGGTGGCTGGGCTCTTTTATGGATCGGCCCGCTGTTCGCTCGCTTCGTGGTTGCGGCGGTGATCGACGTCGAGCGCCGTCGGCTCGAACGCATTCAGGCCAATATCGTCGCCGAATGGGGCCGGGGCGTCATCGACGGCTGAGGACCTGCTTTCTCACTTGCTCCTGAGTCCCCCGCGTTCGCGGAGGACGACGAACTCTTAGGGGAGCTTCTCGTCGTCCTCCGGCGCGTCCGGGACACCATTCTAAGGAAAGGCGGGCGACTACTCCGCCGTCATCGCTTGAGCGCCGCGCATCGCTTTCTGCAGCTTCTCGAAGGCGCGGACCTCGATCTGACGCACACGCTCGCGGCTGATGCCGTATTCCTGGCTCAGCTCTTCCAGCGTCGAAGGGTCCTCCTTCAACCGGCGCTCGGTGAGGATGTGCTGCTCGCGGTCGTTCAGGACCTTCATCGCTTCCTGAAGCTGGTTGCGCCGCTGCGACAGCTCCTCATGCTCGGCGAACAGGGTTTCCTGGGTCTCGCTCTGGTCGACAAGCCAATCCTGCCATTCGCCCTCGCCTTCGGCCCGCAGAGGGGCGTTCAGCGAATGGTCCTGGCTCGCCAGGCGCCGGTTCATGTTGATGACGTCTTCTTCCGGCACCGACAGGCGGCGCGCGATCTCCGAGACGTTCTCCGGCGACAGGTCGCCTTCGTCGATCGCCTGCAGCTGGCCCTTCAGCCGCCGCAGATTGAAAAACAGCTTCTTCTGCGCCGCGGTCGTGCCCATTTTCACCAGCGACCAGGAATGAAGGATGTATTCCTGGATCGCGGCGCGGATCCACCACATGGCATAGGTAGCGAGACGGAAGCCGCGGTCGGGGTCGAAGCGCTTGACCGCCTGCATCATCCCGACATTGCCTTCCGAGATCAGCTCGCCGATCGGCAGCCCATAGCCGCGATAGCCCATGGCGATCTTGGCGACCAGACGCAGGTGGCTCGTCACCAGCTTATGGGCGGCCTCCGAGTCCTGATGCTCCTGCCAACGCTTGGCGAGCATGAACTCCTCATCCGGGGTCAGCATCGGGAACCGGCGAATCTCGCTCAGGTACCGCGACAGGCTGCCTTCCGATGCCACTGTGGGGAGTTGGGACATAGCCATTGCCATCACTCTCCGACGCTTGCCCGGCGAAACCATTCGGCGACATTCCCTTGCCACCGTTTCGCGGGCCTGTTGCTCATTAATACCACTATAAAACACCCAATGAGACCAGAATGAGGCAGGAATCGGGTCAACATTGGGGCACCCGTCACATGTTCTTGAAACATGCGGCCAGAGCCGCGATGTCAGGCGGAAGCGCGCTCTCGAACGACAGGGTCTCCCCGGTTACGGGATGGCGAAAACCAAGCCGGCATGCATGCAGCGCCTGACGCGGAAATCCAGCCGCGGCGGCCCGCACCGCTTCCGGCAGAGCGGCCATCTTTCGTTTCCGTGATACGCCATATACCCCATCCCCGATCAGCGGATGACCCTTCACGGACAAGTGAACACGAATCTGATGGGTCCGCCCCGTCAGGAGCCGGCATTCGATCAGGCTGGCCGCTTCGCCGAACCGTTCGACGACGCGGTATCGCGTAATCGCCGGCCTTCCGCCGCGCGCGACCACCGCCATCTTCTTCCGGTCGGCGGGGCTGCGGCCGATATTGCCTGTGATCTCGCCGGCCGGCGGTACCGGAACGCCCCAAGCCAGTGCCCGGTAGACGCGGTCGATATCGTGGGCGGCAAACTGGGCGACCAGCCCTTTGTGCGCCACGTCCGTCTTCGCGGCGACCAGGACACCGCTGGTATCCTTGTCGAGTCGGTGAACGATGCCCGGACGGCGGGCGTTGCCGATCCCGGTCAATCCGTCGCCGCAATGGGCGAGAAGCGCATTGACTAGCGTCCGATCCGGATTGCCCGGCGCGGGGTGGACGACGAGACCAGCAGGTTTATCGATAACGATCAGATGGTTATCCTCATACAGAATGTCCAGGGGTATGGATTGCGGCTCAAGACTGAGCTCTTCCGCGGGCGGCACCGTCAGCACCCAGCGCTGCCCCGCCCGTGTCTTCGCCGCCGGATCGGCGGCCGTGCCGGCCTCGCCTTCCAGACGGCCGGCGTCGATCAGGCCACGGAGGCGCGTACGGGAAAGATCGGGCAAAGACTCCGCCAGAAACCGGTCGAGGCGCATGCCGGCTTGTGCCGGCGCCACGGTCAGATGATGCTGGACCGGGTCGTCGCCCGTGCTGTCGTTCAAGGATAGGTCGTCGGAATGCAGGGACTGAAGGCTCTCGTCATCGTCATGGGAGTCATGATCGTCGCCGGTGTCGTGGTCATCGGCGTCACCATCTACAACCGCTTGTCGGGCATGGCCGGGGCCGATGCCGGTGGAGGGCAGGCGTTCGGCGAGGTCGTTCTGCCGGTTCCGCCGGACAGTCGCGTCGTTTCGACTCATGTGACGGAAGGGCGCCTGATCGCCGTGATCGACAGTCGCGACGGGCAGCGAATCGCCGTCGTCGACCTCCGCACCGGCGAGCCGCTCGGGACCGTCAAGCTCGTCCCCGCGCCGTGATTCTGATCGATCCGGCAGACCTCAGGAAGATCGTCGACGCCGCCGAGACGGCCTATCCCGAGGAAGCCTGCGGGTTGCTGGTCGGGTCGGTCCGCGGCAACGGGGAGATCACGGTGGCCGCCGTGCATCCGGCGCGTAACGTCGCCGCGGAACCGAGGCATCGCTTCGAGGTCGATCCGGCACTGCACCTTGCTCTCCAACGCAACAGCCGCGCCGACGGGACTCGTGTCGTGGGCCTTTTCCACTCTCATCCCGATCACAGCGCCCAGCCCTCCGCCACCGACCTCGCCGAGGGCATCGACCCTGATCTCGTCTGGCTGATAACATCGGTTGTCCAAGGTCAGGCGGTCCTGACCGCGGCACATGTCCTGGATGCCGCCGTCCGGCAATTTCGCCCGATACCGCTTCGAACCACCGACTGGCAGCCGTATCCGTCCCGTTCGCCGAAGATGTGATGGCTCCTTCCGCTGTCTTCGATCGAGGAAACGCCGATGAATTTTCGCAGCGACAATGAAGCGCCCGTCGCGCCCGAGATTATGGCCGCCATCGTTGACGCCAATACCGGCAGCGCGCGGGCGTACGGCAATGACGCGATCACCGGACGGCTCGATGCGATCTTTTCCGACCTGTTCGAAACCCCGGTACAGGTGTTTCCGGTCGCGACCGGCACGGCGGCCAATTCCCTGGCGCTGTCCGTTTTGACCCCGCCCTGGGGCGGCGTTTATTGCCATGAAGAATCGCATGTCGGGATCGACGAGTCCGGGGCCCCCGAGATGTTCACCGCGGGCGCCAAGATGATCGGCCTTGGCGGACATGACGGGAAGTTCGAGCCGGCGGCGCTGAATGCAGCTGTCGACCATGCCCTCGCCTTCGGCGTCCACCATGTGGCGCCGGCGGCGGTGTCGATCGCCCAGGCGACGGAAGCCGGCACGGTCTATACGACCGACGAGGTGGCGGCGCTGGCCGAAGTCGCCCGCGCCCGCGGGCTGGGCGTGCATATGGACGGTGCCCGTTTCGGCAACGCGCTGGCGACGCTGGGCTGCGCGCCGGCGGACCTTACCTGGCGTGCGGGGGTCGACGTGATGTCGTTCGGCGCGACCAAGAACGGGGCCATGGCGGCCGAGGCGGTGGTCTTCTTCCGGCCCGAACTGGCGCAGGCCTTCGGCCACCGGCGCAAACGCGGCGGCCAGTTGTTCTGCAAGATGCGATACGTCTCGGCGCAATTCGAAGCCTATCTCCGCGATGGTCTGTGGCTCACCCTGGCGGGACGGGCCAATCGCGCCGCCAAGCGTCTGGCGGAGGGGCTGGCGGCGCTGCCCGGCAGCCGAATCGCCTACCCTGTCCAGGCCAATGAAGTCTTCGCCGTCCTGCCCGATTCCGTGACGGGCGGTCTCATCGACGACGGCTTTGGATTTCACCCCTGGCCGGCGGAGGAGGGAGTCGTGCGGTTCGTAACCGCTTTCGAGACGTCGGACGGCGCGGTCGATGCGTTGCTGGACGCCGCCCGCCGTCACGCGGCGTCCGGCTGAGACTTCGGCGGAGCCGGGATCAGCTTTCGGTATAGCTGTCGTCCAGCAACTCCGGAAGGTCGGCGTCGGCAGCGGACTCACCGGCCGCCGGGGCGACCTCTTCGAACGTTGTCGCCTCATTCGGCACGACGACGCCTGAGGCGGCTTTGTCCTTCGCCATGCGCGCGGCCAGCGCCTGCATGCGGATAA
>MDTD01091341.1_pt1 | contig 34580 bp, 33 predicted proteins | sample 811221 | NCBI WGS metagenome assembly MDTD01 (sample SAMN05326646, study PRJNA326480) | marine metagenome | isolation source: seawater | place: Pacific Ocean: South West | collected 2011
ATTTTAATATTTTTTTTGCTTTTGTAATATTTGGGTATAATCTCATATTAGTATTTTTTTTATATTTTATTTTTCCAAACAAGGGTTTGCCACTACCTATTGTCTTTACAATTTGTTTAATTACTTTTTTAATCTGTATGGGCTTACCAGAGCCAATATTAAATATTTTTCCACTCGCGTTTCTAATATTTAAAGCTTTAAAGATTGCCTCTACTACATCATCTACGAAACAAAAATCACAATATTGATCACCCTTGGTAGTTGGAAATTTCTTATTTTTGAATGAGTTTAATATTACTTGAGGAAGCAAACGATTAAGGTCTTGGTCTGGTCCATAAACTAAAAAAAACCTCAAAATTACTGCGGGGAATTTATTAGCCTTAAAAGAATTTAATAATAAATTAGAACATGAAAATTTTGCTAATCCATAGGGGGTGTTAGGATTACAAATAGAAGTCTCCCTCTGTGGGGCATTTGCATTACCATACTCAGCCGAGCTTCCAATTTGAATGAACTTTTTAATTTTTTTTTTTGATAAAATTTTTACTAGATTTATAAGCCCCGTGAAATGAGAGTCAAATAATGCTTGTCCTTCTTTTCCAAAATCTGGATGGTTACCATAACCACCTGCGTTTACAACATAATCGAAATTTTCATTTAATTTTTTTTTTAATAATTTCAAATTATTGGTATTTACAATTTTATATTTTACATTCGGCTGAACTTTTTTTTTACTTGGTTTGTGTAAAGATATACTTGTAACTTTCCATTTTCTTTTAATTGCTTCTTTTATTACGTGATAGCCGATAAATCCTGTTCCTCCTATTACTAAAATTTTTTTCATTTTATCCAAGGTGCTTTTTTTTCTTTTACCATTTGGTCAAGAAGATCTTTGTCTAATTTATGATCCATGCATTGCCAAAATCCTTCGTGTTTGAAAGCCTTTATTTCTTTCAGATCAGTTACTTTTTCCAGGGGTTTAGATTCCAAAACAGTTTTGTCATCATTAATAAAATCAATAAATTTTGGCTTCATAACAAAGTAACCACCATTGATCCAACTCTCTCCAAGCTGTGTTTTTTCTTTAAATTTAATTACATCTGAACCTTTTATGCTAAGTGAACCAAATCTTGCAGGAGGTCTAACTGCAGAAATAGTCACCAGTTTACCATGATCTTTATGAAATTTTATAAGTTCATCAATTTTGATATTTGATAAACCATCCCCATAAGTTAAAAGAAAATCGTCATCTTCAATATATTTTTTCAATCTTTTAAGTCTACCACCAGTAAAGGTATCTGCACCTGTATCAATTAAATTTATTTTCCAATCTTTTTTAAAGTTTTTAAAATAGCTTTTAATTATTTCTCCCTTGTAGCCCAGTGCAATATAAAATTCTTTGTGACCATAATTTGAATAAATTTCCATTATGTGTTCAATTATTGGTTTATTTCCAATTGGAACCATAGGTTTAGGAATTGTATCTGTATATTCAGATAATCTCGTTCCAAACCCACCTGCTAAAATCACAACTTTCATATTAGTTAATTATTCTAGGTTTAGGAAAGGGAATAATAAATTTACCTCCATTTTTTAAGAATTCTTTCTCTTGTTTCATAATTTCTTTTTTTATGTTCCAAGATAAGATTAATAAATAATCTATATTTTTATTTGATATATACCTAGGATCTATAATTTTAATATTTGTACCAGGTGTAAAACGACCTTGTTTAAGTTTACTTTTATCAAATACAAAATCTATCATATTTTTATTTAATTTTGAAAATTGCATTAAAGCCTGGCCTTTTCCTGAGGCACCATAAATTGAAATTTTCATTTTCTTTTTTTTAAGCTTTTGTATTAAATGGTACAAGTTTTTTGAGTGTTTGATAATTTTATATTTAAAACTATTCAATTTGACAGAAGAAAAGATTTTTGACCTTTTTTCAACGTTTGAAAGATATTTCACCTTTTTTGATATTTGTTTATTGAATGTAGACTTAACAATATAACATCTTATAGAACCACCTTGAGAATCAATCATATCTACGTCAAAAATTTTAAGATTATTTAATTTACACAAATCATCGATAGATTTTAAACTATGAAATCCACTGTGTTCGTGAAATATATTGTCATATTGGTTCTCACTTAAAATGTTAAGAAGATGTGGAACTTCTATTATAAAGACACCGTTTTCCTTTAATAATTGCTCAACACCTTTAAATATAGAATTTGGATTTTTTATATGTGCAATAACATTTCTCGCAAAGATGAAATCAAATTTAAAAAATTTTCTTTTAATAGATAAAGAGAGTTTAGAGTCAAAATATTTATTTATTGTAAATATTTTTTTTTTGTTTGCTATTTTAGCTAAGTTTCTCGCAGGGTCTACACCAACTACAAAAGAATTAAATTTTTTTTTCAAAATTTTTATAAACGATCCATCATTACTTGCTATTTCTAAAATTTTCGATTTTTTATTTATTCCTAGACTTTTTAGTTTAGATAAAAGTTTTTTTAAAAGTGAGATATTTGTTTTTGATATTCCAGTTTCCCACAAATAATTCTTAAATAATAAATCTGGATTTAACCTTTCTGAAATTTGAACATGCTTACAGGAAGTACAGTAATTAAGACTAATCTTATATTTTTTCTGGTTTGTTCTTTTTTTTTGAAAATTTCCAACAAGCGAAATTTTTCCTAGATTTATAATTTTTTTTAATTTGTAATTACAAATTCTACAGTTCGCCATAAAATTATTTATCTATAAAATATTCTATTTGGTAATTTGTTATATCCTCTAGATCATCTTTCGAAAAAAAACTTTTATACCAGTCAATTGTAAAATGTATTGTTTCATCTAAGTTTAATCTTGGTTTCCAGCCAAGCTCTTTATAAGCCTTATCAATATTTAAACTTAATAATTTGGACTCATGAAACTTTTTATTTTTTTTTATATTTATCTTTATTTTGTCTTCACTCCACTCTCTAGATAACAATTTTACGATTGATAATACTTTTTTACAATTTTTTTTGTAAGGACCAAAATTCCATGAGGGATATAAACTAGATTTTAATTCTTTTTTCATTAATTTTTGTCCTAGTAATAAGTACCCAGATAATGGTTCGAGAACATGTTGCCAAGGCCTTGTTGCATTTGGACTTCTAAGAATAATTCTACTTCTATTATTTAAAGATTTTACAACATCAGGAACAATTCTATTTTTTTTAAAGTCACCTCCACCAATAACATTTCCAGCCCTTGCGCTTGCTATGTTCAACTTTTTTTCATTTTTGTAATAACTTTTAAAATATGAGGCAAATATTAGTTCTGCACTTGCTTTGGAAGATGAGTAATTATCTATGCCACCAAGAATATCATTTTCCTTAAAACTGGTTTTTTTTCCTAAATTTAAATAACATTTATCCGATGTAATATATACTAAATTAGGAATTTTATTTTTTCTTACTGCTTCTAAAACATTTGTGCTGCCAATTACATTGGTCCCAAATGTTTCTAATGGATCCGTATAACTAGTCGACACAATTGATTGTGCAGCAAGATGAAAAACAATATCTGGTTTTTCTTTTTTAATAATATTGTTTATTTTATCAAAATTTTTAATATCAATATAAAATTGTTTTATTTTTTTATCTAATTTAAATGAATTAAATAAAATAGATCCCTTTTCAGGTTTTAAACCCACCCCTATAACTCTTGACCTCAATAAATAAAGCCATTGACACAACCAGGCCCCTTTGAAACCAGTGGATCCTGTCACCAAAACTTTTAAGTTTTTGTAATTTTTTAAAAAAGTATTATTTATTTTCAATTTATTTAATTAATTTGGAGGGTACTCAGTTTTACCAATTATTAAATCAACTAATGAAAGGAGTAATACTTGGTGAACATTCTCTATATGATTATATGCTTTACTATCAACCCAAAAATTTATATCTCCAAGTTTTTGTAAATTATTGTTCTTATCATTTCCAGTAAATGTTATGATATTGCTAATACCTTTTTTCTTTGCAAGTGTTGCTCCATTGGTCATGTTTGGAGAATTTCCACCCGCAGATATTAAAATTAAACTGTCACCTTTATCACCATAAAAATCTATAGCTTTTTCAACCCATCTCTCGTAGCCATAATCATTTGAGAAACATGTTAAAAGATCTGACTCATTGTAATTGGTACATCTCACTCTAGCATTTTTAGTTAAATCAACACTAAAGTGACTAGCTATAGCTGCACTACCTCCATTACCAAAAATCATTGTTTTTTTTCCTGCAGAGTGAGTTTTTTTAAGAATATCTTTTACTTTTATTAGATCGTTGAAATATTTGTCATCATTTAACAAAGAATTTAAACTTGTAAAATAATCTTTTAAAAATTTTATGTCAGACATTACTTTAGTTTTCCTTCTTCTCTCATTTTTGCTCTAATCTTAGTTGCTGAAATTTCCTGTATTTCCTTTGATAAATTTATTTGTTCTATTTTATATCCAACACCTCTTCCATAACAAATATTTGTAATGTTGGGAACTAAGGAAATTTTAATTCTTTTTTTAAAATCTTTTAGAGCCTCTTCTATATTTTTTTTAACTGTTTGAAAATCAAATGGGTTATCATCGACCCCTTTTACATCTCTAACCATAATATTTACTTGCCCAGTTTTTTTTAATACTTCTTCAAATAAAGCTTGATGTCCTCCATGCCAAGGTTGCCATCTGCCTAACATTTGGGCGGTTGGTTTTTTATTATCCCATTCATATTTAGTTATTTTGTCTGAGATTATTATGGACCAAACATCAGAATTTTTTTCAGTTACTCTTACATCGTATTTTTCAGGTTTTACAAAAATTTTATTAGTATCTTCAAATCTTCCTTTTTCAATTGTATCCATCCAAACAATAAAATCAGGATTAAATAGTTCTCTAGCTTTTGGTGTTGGACATACAAAGTCTGCGATAACATTAAAACCATTTTGTTTAAATTTTTCTGCTTTTTCAGACATTCTCTTAGCCTGTCTTTTTCGGCCCTCATCCGAAAAATCCCAATCATTTGCCTCTTTTCTTACTTCGTCTGCATTTAACCATTTAGCATTAATGAGAGGCGCTAACTTTGAGGCAATTGTTGTTTTACCAGAACCAGGCAAACCCATTACTAATATTTTTTTCTTATCCATTAAAATTTAAGTTAAGACTTTTTAGTTTTTAAAAATTTTATTTTGTATAGATAATACGTTCCTTCAATAAGTAAAGAGAAAAGTAGAGTAGATACAAGGCTAGCATTGAAAAATGGTATTGCTAAATTATAACAAATGATCAAACCTTCTAAATTGTAGCCATATTGTCCTGTAGACCAGACGCCAAGATTAGTTATTAGGAAAAATATTACCGCTCCAGATAATGCGCCTGGAACCCTCAATTTAAAACTACCTTTAAAATAGAGAGGTAAGAATCCAATTAGAAATACACTTCCCCAAGTCCAATGTGTCAAATTATGGTACCCAATTACAAAATCAGTTAATGCAAAAGATAAAATTAAAAACGGTATATATCTAAGTCCAAGAAATGCAGGTACATAAAAACTTAATGCTAATAAACTCGTAAAATTCCAGGGATGAGGTATAAAACGGCTAGCAGCCAAGCATAAAAATATACCCAAAAATATTTTAAATTCTTTTAACATGTATATTTTTTAATATACTCTTTTTAATCCAAAATTAAAAGTTCGACCCATTTGTGAATATTGGTGTGATTGCTCGTAATTTGCATCAAAAATATTTACAGCATTAAAAGTTAGGTCAAAATTTTCTGAAATTCTATAATCACTAGAAAATCCAAATGTAATGTAATCATCAAGCAAAACATCTGTGAAAGAATTGTTGCTATTACCAAAATCTCTAGTTTCATCAACATATTTAATTAAAAAAGAGTTTTTCAAATTAGGAATAGTTTCGTGATTAATTTTTGTCGTAAATGTATTCCTTGGAACTCTAACTTTTGCATCTTTCATTCCAGACTTTAACGTACAACCTGCATAACAATTATTTGAGTCATATGAGTCTGTATAAGTATAATCAAAATCTATTCCAAATTTTATGTTTTTAGGTTTCCAGTTTAAACCCAACTCAATACCTTTTGCGTAATTTACGCCATATGTATTTCCCATTTTCCAATTATTTCTACCATCAGAATTGAGAGGATTTTTTTGTTCAACATAAAAATAACCAACATCTAAATTTAAATCTAAAGTATCAATGAAAGTTTCATAACCAAAATCATAACTGTTAGCTCTTTCTGCATTTAAATCTTCAACTTTCATACCTGCATATCCATCACCTGAATATGTTCCACCACCAGATGCATTAGTGTTTCCGTTTGCATAGTGCAAATCATATAAAGATGGAAATCTAATACCGGAACCTAAAGAAGATCTAAATTTAGATTTATTATCTATTTTATAGGCCATTGTCACTCTTCCACTTGGTTTACTACCAGTAGCAGAATGTTTATCGTTTCTTAGACCTATTGTTCCAAAGAGTTTCTCTCTTGGTCTAAATTGATAATCAAAGTATTGAGAGTAGATATGTTCGTCCGCAGCTTTATCAAAGAATATTTGACTCCATCCTGTCGCGGAGGGTGCATAATCTCCATCATATCTAGCTGCATCAAACTCGGCGTCTAAACCATAAACTATCCTATTATCTAAATCGAAATTGTAAGTGCCTGTGAAATTAAATGCGTCTCTATAACCAAAATAATTTTGAAACTTTCCTGAAGTTTCAGTTGTATTACGCTCTATATATGTTTTGTTATAGCTAAATGAATTATTAAATTTACCCTCATCATGCAGTATTTTAAAAGAATAAGTACCTTCTGTATTTTCACTAGAGTCATTTACATCTGTTGAAGCTGACGCTACTGCATCGTATTGAAAATCAGCACTTACAAGTCTTAATGTATTTTCAATTTTTAAATTATCATTTAATTTATAATCTAAACTTCCGTGTAAACCATTGTTTTTATAGCTATCACTTTCATCGTTATCATTCATTGCTGAAATACCGTTAGTAAGAAAACGATTTAAACCTAAGTAATAATTTACTTTTTCGTTTCCTCCATCTACTGAATAATGAATATTGTTTGTATCTTTTGATCCTGATTGAAAAGTAGTATTTTGTCTAAATCCAGATTTTCCTTTTTTCGTAAATATATGAATTGTGCCGCCAATAGCATTCGCACCATAAAGTGAACTCTGATTTCCTTTTAACACCTCAACTCTATCTATTGACTCTTTCATTATATTTTGAAAATAAAAACTATTATCTGGAGAACTTGGATCAGACATCTTTACCCCGTCTATATAGACCGTAGTGTATCTTTTTTCTAATCCTCTTAATTGAATTCCCATATTAGTACCGTGTCCACCATCTTGGAAAGTGTTTGTACTTCCAGATTCTTGATCGATTATTGCACCAAGAAAAATTTCGTTTGAATTTCTTATAGTTTCACCATCAATAACTGTTACGGTACTCCCTACGGTACTTAGAGATTGAGGAGTTTTACCTGGTGCAATAACGATAACAGGTACATCTTCTGAGAATGCCTTATTAGAAAAAAAAATTATAATTAGCGAAAGAAAATAAAATTTTATTATATTTAACATGTGGTACTCCTTAAAGAGTTGTTTAACATTATTGCCACTGTTAATTAAAATTGCAGAACTAGACTCTTCCTGGCCTTCATTCAACAGCGGACTATACTGGGTGGCGCTCCGACTTTACGGTTGCAGGTACAGCCAGCGAATTCCACACTGATTTCCCACCATGCATTTCAGTACATTTGCTTGTTAACACTGTATTTAAATTATGTCAACTAGCTTCAATAAATTTTTAATTTTTTTTGGAAACAAATAGATTCTAAATTTACTTTAAACCATTTCGTCTGCATATCCCTTTTTTATATCTTTAGGCAGTTCATCAGGAATATCACAGTATGGATTTTCAACTTTTTCAAAGGCCTCTATTCCACCATGTGGATCGGCATCTGGTTTTGGCATATAAGTTTCAATATACTCTTGCTTTAATTCTTTATAAATTCTGTTTCCTTCGGCATCATTTTTTTCTGCTCTAGCGATTTCTTTCCACCTGTTTTTTGGAAACTTAACATACAAACTGAAACATTTCTTTATTGCATCAATTTCATGGGGAGGATACTGGGGCATATTTAATTGGCTGGACATAGTATTACATTTTGTAATAGTTTTATGATCAATTAATCCTAAATCTTCACACATTTTTCTTAAAGGAGTTCCATGAAAAGGCACGAAACTATAAATGTTTGCGTTGTCAGCCTGTATATGTCTATTTAATTCAATGGTATCAAAAGCTAATTTTTTTGTTTCAGTTGGAAAACCGGTAATATTATTAACACTAAAACATATTCCAAATTTATGAGGAATTTTCAATCTTTCAATTATATCTTTATTTTTCCATCTTCTGTCCAAAATTCTTGCCCTAAATTCCTCATTCCCATGTTCAACTCCAAAAGAGATTCTATGCAGGCCAACTTTTGATAACTTAGATATATTTTCTTCAGTCACAGTTTCAGGTCTAGTTTGCATCCAAAAAGGCAATTTTATATCTGAGTAAACTTCGCAAAATTGATCAAGTTCTCGTTTGCTCATTCCAAGAAATGTATCCGCCCAGAAGTACATGTACTCAACTTTGTGAACCTCTTTAAAATGTTTTAGCTCCTTGTGAACTAGGTCCATCCTTTTTTTTCTATAAAAATTCGCACCTATTCCCTTATAAAGCCTGTGTTGGTCAGGTGAGTTACAAAATTTACATGTAAATGGACATCCTCTAATTGTTTCTACAGGAAACATTTTGTAAACTTTTCCAGCCATAGGTCTATAAAGTCTTTTTTCCTCAAATATTTCTGTATCAATTATAGGATTTTTGTTTATGTCTACTGGCTTAGTAATAGGATTTTTTTTAATAATCTTTCCATCTTTCTTAACCCATAAATTTGTTACATCAGAGTAATCTTGTCCTATCTCAATTTTTTTACACAAATCAATTAGTGCGTTTTCTCCCTCACCGACACAAACAAGATCAATATTTTCATCTTCAATACAAATATCAGGTGCAAAAGTTGGAAAAACCCCACCTGCAATTACTGGAACATTTTTTTTCTTTATGTAATACCTAATCTCTCTCAGTAATTTTATACCTAGTTCCCACATATCTTCTGTGCTTGATAAGGCAATTAAGTCTGGATTAAACTTGTCTACTTGAATTTTGATATCATCTTCCCACTTAGTCGTTTTAGGAACGAGACCTCTTTTTTGCATCTCCAAAGAAAATGGAACGACGTTGAGCCCCTCCTCTTTAGAGCCATCAGAATTATTTCCATGATCTGTTGAATAATAAGTGGTGTCAAAAACTTCTATTTTGTGACCCTCTTTTTTAAGTATAGATGAAAATGTTGCTATTGCCGGTGGCAACATATTCATTCCATATGTGTTTGGATATATAAAGAGTACTTTAATTCCCATAATTAATAACATTAATATACATAATTTGTTAAAAAGACAAAAGTTGTTTTTTTAAAGGTATCTAAATGCCGCAATATTTTGTTAACATTCTTCTTTCATTTCCAAATTTTAAGGCCTTTCCTTTAACCTTTAATTTATAGGCAAATATATTTTCTGATATTTGATTTACAATAATACTTGGCCAAATCTTATTTGAGAAAGACTGAAATATTGGATCAAAGCATATATGTATAACATTCATACCTTTCTCAAGCCCTAAAACCACTGCTGAACTTTCTCCGATAACAATAATGGTTTTTTTCTTTAATTTTTTTTTACTAAACTTTCTTTTATATTTTTTTAATAATATTTCTAATGAAGATTTTAATTTAAGTTGTATATCAATTCTAAAAGATCTTGGATGAATTCTTACTTTTGGTCTAATAAGATTTTTTTCTTGAGATAAATTTAAAAATTCTTCAAAAACTGTTAAAATTTTTTTTTCATTATATATAAAATCAGGTAACAATATCATTCCGTCAGAGATTTCAGGATTTTTATTTTTACGGAAACTTAACGAAGGTATTAATTTTAATCTTTTTCTTGGCCAATTTAAATATTTTGAGAAATATTGAATATGATTTTTGGAATGAATGAGTAATTTTAAAGGTGAACCTTTTCTAAATTGATAATGAAAATTGATAGGGTTAACATCATGAACGTAGCCTATAGTTTTAATTTTTTTGTTTTGATGATGTAAAAATGAAAAAATCATTTGCTGAAATGGCTGACCCTCGTAAGGCATGATGACAGTTTTTAAGTGCTCTGACATCAAATATTTATTAATTAATTTCAAAAGTGTTTTTCCAAAAAATGTTTTGGAATTTACAGAGCAAAGTTTTTGTTTAAGTTTTGATTTATCAAAAGCTATACCTTTAAAAATTTTTATAAAATTTTTTAAATTAATTTTATTATCATCTTTTTTAATCAGTATTATATTTTTATCAATTTTATTTGGTATTTTTTTGTCAAAATATAAAACAAACCAAAGAGTATCACTAATCTCTCTTGAGTTAGTTTTAAAATAACTGTCAAAAATTGAGCCATTTTTTAGAAAATTTATTTTATAGCCTGAAGTGACAATGATTTTAGAAAAATTTTTTAATTTTTCTGTATTGATAAGCTTGTAACTAGAATGATTATAAGAACCCCATAATTCTTTTATTATTATTTTTATAAAGTAAAAAAAATTTAAATTTCCTTGTAACTGTAGAATTTTACAACGACCTAGAGACTCTGCCCAACATGAAAAGTAAGTAAATGGGTTAGAGCTAGTATCAATATTATTTTTTAAAAGTTCCTTTATATAGTCGGTACTTTTCTTTGCAAGACTAAGCTGTTGATCTCCAATATTCATTTTATTAATTTTAATTTTTGTCAGCCCAACTTTTGAACAGATCGAGACCTTGTTTGAGAGAAAATTTTGGATAAAAATTTAGTTTTTTTTGAATAAGAGATATATTTGCATAACAACCTTTGATGTCTCCATGTGTAGACTCGGTTTGTTGTATTCTTACTTTGCCTTTCTTGTCATAAATTTTAATAATTTCGTTTATTAGATCTCTTATATAAGTCTTTTTTCCAGAACCTAGATTAAATATTTGATTTTTTATTTTATTATTTTTGAGACATAAAATCCAAGCGGAAACAACATCATCTAAATAAATTAAATCTCTAAATCTTTTAAGGCTGCCTTTAACTGGTAAATAATTTCCATCTTTTATATAACTTAAATATATCGAAACAATTCCTTGGTCTTTTCTGCTAAGATCTTGTCCGGGACCATAAACATTAAACATTCTTAAAATAGTCCAATTTACAGAATATTTTTTACACAATATTTTTATATATTGTTCACAAGTATATTTTGAAATTCCATATAATGACTTTGGTCTACATTCATCACTCTCTTTAAGCATAACAGAACTTTTTGGATCACCGTAAACTGTAAAAGAAGATGCAAAAATAAATTTTTTAATTTTTTTTTCTTTGCAAAATTTTAATACATTAACTGTTCCTAAAATATTCAATTTCACGTCTAAATCAGGATTTTCTATAGATTTTGGACCAGAGGACTGTGCTGCTAAATGTAAAACAGCATAAATATTTTTTTGTTTAATTTTTCTTAATTTATTATAGTTGGTAATATCGCATTTTATAATTTTTGTTCTTAAAACCTTTTTACAAGTATTGCTTAAAAAATTATCTAATATAATCACTTCAAAACCTTCTTTGGTTAATCTTTTTGCTATATTAGATCCGAGGTACCCCAGACCACCTGTTATAATTATTTTTTTCATTAATTGATTATTTATTTTGGATATTTTTTTTTAAGATTTTAATTTCATCAATAAAACGCTTCATATTTTCTTTTAAACCGACTGTTATACAAATGCAGTTATCATAAGGAGTTTTGTAGGGACCTTTTACATAGATTAATTTTTGTTTTAATTTTTCAACTATCTCTTTTGCTATAGACTTTTCTTTAAATTTTATAAAGATGTAATTACCGTGTTTTCCTCGAGCCTCAAAACCTAAATTCCGAAGTTCTTGTAAGGTACTATCTCTTGAATGTTTAATTTTATTAACGTAATCATTAACTATATCAAAATTATCTAATAAATATTCCGCAACAGCGATGCTTAAGGAGCTTTGCTCATGTGCCATACGCATTTTTGAAATTATTTCCATATTTTCCTTTGTTGATATTGTATAGCCAGTTCTAATTGAAGGTACGCCAAAAGCTTTAGAAAAGGTTCTTAAAATGACAACATTATTAAATTCTTTAATTAATGGTAAACCAGAGTCTGCTCCAAATAAATTATACGCTTCATCAATTACCAGTAAGCAATTTTTATTTTTACACTTATTGGCTATCTCTCTTAACTCATTTAAACTTAATGAGCTTTCTATTGGTTGATTTGGGTTTGGTAAAAAAAGTATTTTTGGATTAGAATTTAAAAATTTACTAAGTTCATCTTCTTTTAGTTTGTAATCATTTGAATAGGTTAAAGGGAAAAGATTTACTTTGAAAATACTCGAGTATACCTCATACATTAAATAGGTTGGAGAGAAAACTGCAACATTATCATTGGGCTCTGTTAAAACAGAATAAATATTTTTTATTGCTCCATCTATACCTGAATTTATTAGAATTTGACTTACATCAACTTTTAAATAATTAGCTAACTTTTTATAAAGTGGGTCAATCTCAGGATACATACTAAAAAATCCTTTAGGCTTGGACTTAAGGACTTTAGATATAAAATCTGGAGGCCAATTATCTACTTTTTCATTTCTGTCAAGTCTCAGTCCCTTTTCAAGGTTCCTACCCTCTGAAACTCTAAATCTTTTAATATCTCTTAGGTGTGAATTTCTTTTTATAAACATTTAATTAAACAGAAAAACATTTGTTACATGGATCAATTTCTGAACGATTACCTAGTAAATGTTTTTTTCTTAAAGAATTATAATTTTTTGATTTCCAAATTTTTGAAATATTACTATTAAATATATTTCCAGCGCTAAGTTTAGATTTATAATCTACCTCACATGGATTGGTTTTGCCATCCCACCAGACATACATTCTTCTCCAAAGCTCAGAACATGGTTTTGATAATTTATTTTTTTTGGTTACATAAACATTTTCCCAGGGGCAATAATCCACAAATGCAACTTGATCAACAAGTTCTCCCCAAAATTTTTCCATTGATTTAAAGTTTTGTGCTTTACTTACTTTGACACCTGAAACTCTTGTTATAATTTTCGATTGTGGATAGTATCTTTCTTTTATTTTTTTAAATAATTTTATATTTGATAAAACTTTATTTAATTCACCGTTAACTCTTAACTTTTTATATAAATTTTCGCTGGCTGCATCTGCAGAGAACACTAGAGTTCTAACATCATTTGACAAAATAGAGTGACATTTTTTTTCATCTAAAACAGATGCGTTAGTATTAATTTTGAGATTAAGAAATTTACCGCTTGCATATTCAAGCATTTTTTCTATTTTCTTAGCAACCATAGGTTCACCTCTAGATGCTAAAGATATAAATTCTATATTCCCCTCTGCTTGGTCAACAATTCTCTTGAATGTATCTAATTCCATGTGACCCATATATCCGCTTGATTTTTTTGAAAAACTTTTATTTGATTGAAAACAAAAAACACATCTATAATTACAAAAAGATGTAGGTTCAATTTGTAAATATGGTGGATAATCATCCATAATATTCATTATAGGGTAAATATCATATCTATATCTGTGAATTAAATATCTAAGTATATCTTTTTCATCCAACAGAGAAATTTCTTTTGAAATATTCGGGGTAAGTTTAAACCTTGCTCTGTCACTATTGGTATTTAAATATAAATCAGATTTTAAATATTTAATAATTTCTTTTTGTTTTTTACCCAATTCATTAACATTCTCCTCATTGGTTAAAACCTTTTTTATTTTATTTAAAACAAGTGACGTAACGTCTTGACTCTGTTTTGATTTAAAATTTAGGAAGCTATGACTTTTATCGTATGCTGTTGGTGATCTTTTATCAATCTTCATAATTTACCTTATTTTTTTTTAACCAATATTCCACTGAGGGAATTTGCCATTCATAATCAACGTCACATCCGCCCCAAGATTTAATTGGTCTAATTTTATTGCCCATCCATTTCTGAGGCAACAGCCCTTCATCAAGATTTTCAAGACAACTGGATCTTACAACAGATACTGACATATCTGCATAATATACATCCCCCTGTGAGTCTCTGTCACAGTTAAGAGTTTTTGGATCACCAAAATATTCAAATTTAACAAACGGCCTAAGAAAATTTGCATTGTCTAGTTTTCTTGCTCTTAATGGGCTCCACATATTATATACAGAAGTACTAATAGCTGAGTCGGCTTCTTTATCATTTTTAAGTATTTCGATACCTTTATCTATCATCTCAGTTGTTAATGTAGGAGCGTTTGCAAAAAGAAGTACCATCATTTCAATTTTTTTTTGAGAATTTTTATAAAGTTTTTTTATTTCCATAAATCCATGTCTGAAGACCTCCTCACCCAAAGCTTGATCTGTTGCTAAATTTTTTGGTCGATCAATTATCTTTGCTCCATGATTTAAACCAATCTTTTTAATCTCAGGGCAATCTGTGGAAATAAATATTTCGTCTACATTCTTTGAATTTTTTGCAGCTAAAATTGGATACTCACAAATTTTTTTTCCAAGAACTTCTTTTAAATTTTTATTTTTAAAACCTTTACTGCCCGCTCTTCCTATGACTAATGCACAAATCATTTAAATTTTACCTTGTCTATAATTTTGAATAATTTCTTCATTATTCTCTTTTCTCCTAATGTGACTCTAATAGTACCATCAATATATTTAAAATTCCCTAGCAGATTAGATCTAACTAAAATATTATTTCTTAGCAGAGTTTTATGTAATTTTTTAATCTTATTTTTTTTAATCTTAATATAAAAAAAATTAGCTTGGGTATTTATATATTCCAAATTTCTTTTTTTGCATTCCTGTATCATGTAATTTTTAGTTTTAGAAACTTGTGTTATATATTTTTTATTTATTTTTTTATTTTTAAGAAAGTATTCAGCTATTTTTATTGATAATGAAGATACATCAAATATTGGTCTCACAGTATTTATTGCCTGTATAAACTTAGGACTTGCTATCAAATATCCAATTCTCAAACCAGCTAATCCAACTGATTTAGAAAAAGTTTTGAGAACTACTAAATTATTAAATTTTTTTACAAATTTTGCTATGGAACTCTGCGTGCTAAAACTTATATAAGCCTCATCAATAACTACAAAGATTTTTTTTTTCTGAGCTATTTGAATTATTTTTTTTATCTTTTTTAATGAAATAATCTTTCCGTCTGGTTGATTTGGATTTGCAATATAAATCCAACTTATTCCTTTTTTAAAAAAAACTTTTGTTGAAAAATTTTCTTTATTTAAATTAACTTTAAATAATTTAGAGCGATATATTTTTGAATAAACTTCCACCATTCCATAGGTTGGATAAATCGAAGTAAATTTACTTTTTTTAAATGAGAAGATTTCGAAAATATATTTAATTGCTGTATCAGATCCAGGCATAATTTCAATAAACCTCTTATTTATTTTTTCTAATTTAGCAATGTATGAGATTAAATTTATTTTATCCCCTGGGTATGCTTGAAGTGAGTAATCAGAAATAGACTTATGTAAGTTTTTTATTACATTTTTTGGAAAAGGGAAATTTCTTTCATTTCTATCAAGTCTATAAAATTTAGATCTATTAATAAAATCGTAGTTTGAAGTTCTTTTAATTTTAAACAAATGATTAGATATCATTTTATCTTTTTTCCCAAATTTGATTATAAATTGTTGTTACTTTCGTATTAGGTGATGAAGCCACAATGTCTGATTGTAACTTTAGTTTCATTACAAAACCATTATCTTCTAAAATTTTTTTAACATTTTTATTTTGTTTCTCAAATTTATCATTTACTTCAACTAAAATACTTTTTACATTCTGAAAAGTATTTGTTATTCCCTCTAATATAAGATGTTCAATACCATCGACATCAATTTTTATATAGTCTGGCTCAGGTAGTTTAAAAAAGCTAATTGCATTATCTATGGTGGTGCCAGGTATATTATATTTAAAAACTTTATTCATTTCTGATCCATCATGTATATAGTTCTCTCCAAATGTTGAGATAGCACCACCAGGTGTTGTATTGCTCATATTAAATTCTGCAACTTTGGTTTCATTGCTCATTGGGATTGGAACTATAGTTACATTTTTAGATAAAGAATTTAAATAAACGTTTTTTGATAAAAGGTCTAAGTTAAAAACAGATGGTTCAAATGCAATAACTTTGCAGTTTCTTTGATCTGCTGCGTAGCATGAATAAAGCCCGATATTCGCACCAATATCAAAAAAAACAGAATTATTTTTAAAACTATTTATCCAGTCAAGTGTCTCTGGTTCTTTTGTAAAAAAAGACTCTATCCTAAATTTATTAACTCTGTTTGGGCAGTAAAACTTTAAATTTGTTTTTTTTTCTGGGGATTTTAAAATTATATTTGAAATATTAATATTTAAAAGTTCCAAAAAATATACCCCAACTTTAAATTTTTGTATGATTGACACTATCAAATAAGTGATTTTTTTAAGAAAGGTCTTAATTAAATTTTTCATTTTTTATTTTTTATTTCCTCAATTAATTGCATTAATCCTTGGCCAAAATCATAGTAAATATTTTGTGTGAATTTCTTAGCTATTTTTGGTTGATAATTATATGGTGTCATTACATAGTGACCTTCAGTTTTAGATTTTTTGAATTTAATTTTTTTAATTCCAACAATTTCTGACAACATTTTTAAAACATTTTCTACTTTATAAGATTGTTGACCAGTAATTATTAAATTTTGATTTATAAATTCATCATTAAGTGTTTTTACACTTGCTATTGCAGCATCTTCTACATGAATATACTCTCTTCGTGAGTCCTTATCGCCCTCGTAAACTATTTGTTTATTTTTAATTGCAGAATCTACAATTCTATATATACCATTTGAAGTATTTGATCTTGGTCCGTAAATTGACCCATATCTAAGGATTGTATATTCTAAATTATATTGTTTATTATACTCTTCGATGAAACTTTCAGAGGATTGTTTGCTGCATTTATAGAAATTACCATCAGTACTATAAACGTATATTGTGCTTGCAAAAATTAATCTCTTAACTTTATATTTTTTGCAAAGTTCGAGAACATTTAAAGTTCCAATTATATTTACTTTTGCAGTTTCGATTGGTTTTTTTACTGTATCGTCAATATCACCTAATGCAGCAAAATGATAAACTATTTTGGATTTTGAAATTACCTTTTCAAGATCTTTAGGGTTCATTACGTTACCTAAAACTATTTTCTGGTCTTTTCTTATCCATTTTGAGTTAACTTTGTCAAAAATTGTTACGTCGTGTCCAGCCTTTGATAACTGATCAGCCACGTGTGATCCTAAAAAGCCACTTCCTCCAATTACAGTTATTTTCATATTTATTTTTCTCCTTTTTTGATTTTATATGATGATTTATATATTTTCATAAAAGTATTTTTATAATTTTTGTAAGAAACTTTCTCATATTTTAAAAGAGGAGAAGGACTGCCGTATGCTTTCTGTAAAATCTTCTCTTTTAAACTTTTAAAAGGCGTATATTTAAGTAATTTTAGAACTTTTTTATTGGATTGTGCTTCCTTTTGGGATGAAACCTTTAAAAATTTGTCTTTTTTGTTTTGGTGTTTGAAATTTTTATCTAAAAAAATAAATAGTTTTTTTAGGGTAATTTGATAATGATGTTTTAAATTTTCATAAGTTAAATAATAACCATTTTTTTCTTTCCTCATGAACATTTTCCATAGAGTATTATGATTGGCTAATAAATCTATTGTTCTAAGATCATATTTCTTGAAATCTCTGTGCGGCAACTTTGTTAAATTTGGAATAAGATGAAATTTATCTAAACTTGTTGTTTGGAGTCTCATAGATGCCGCGTTCATAGTTATTACACCGCCACTTTTTGCATATTTATACCATGATAAAAATGTATCGAAAGGTTTCCTGTCAATGTAAACAAATATACCCTTTTTTAATATATAATCTATAATTTTTACTTGCAGTTTATTTTTTGGAAATATTTTTACAAATGCAATCAGATCCTCAGGTAAACAATTTGTTCTAAGGATAGGATTTTTTTTGTCTTTTTCTACTTTCTTAAACCATTTGATCCACTCTTTTGCAATTTTTTCATCACCTGGTAATAAAATGTGCTCTATAGATGAATAGAAAAAATCTTTACTCGATACAGGGAAATCAAAATTTTTTGAATTTAGTCTTATTGAATTAAATAAAAAATGTGAGCCAGACCTAGGGTGTCCACAAATAACTAATGGTTTATGTTTAAACATTTGTAATTTTTTCAAATTTTGCCATTCTTATAAAGGGCAATTTTTTTCCTAAAAAATAAAAAAAGTATCTTGTGAAAGGGATTTTTTTAATTAATAAGGAAATAATTTTACTTCTTTCAAATTCAGTCTTATGATCATTTTGTTCAAAAGTAACTAGTTTAAAACCATTTATTTTTGCAATTTCAAAAATTTCCTTGTTCTTATGACGATATCCATGGTGTCTTGTAATAATATCATAAGGATTTTTAAATAATTTTCCAAAAAACTGAATTAATTCTGCTTCAATTTTTAAATAAAAATCATGATAAAATAATGAGTACAAATTGTCTTCTGCGCCTCCAAAATCTAGTAAAAAACTACCTTTTTCATTTAAACTATGTGAAACATTTTTAAAAAAAACTTTCAATTCTTCTGAAGAAAAAATATGTATTAAACCAAAAGCCATAATACAATCATATTTAACTTCTGATGAACTTTTTAAAATATTTTTTTCAATGTATTTAAAATCACCAAAAATATTTTTAGAAGCTTTAAAACACTCTGGAACTTTTAAATCTGAACAAGTAATATTAAATTTTTCTTTTATGAGTTTAAGTTCATTTATACCTCTACCGCTAGCAAGTGATAAGATAGTTTGATTTTTATTTAAATTTTTATTTAAAAAATTCCCCCATATTTTTTTTCTTTCATCGAAATATCTACCAAAAAAAACCGTAATGTTTGAATAATACTCATTCGATTCGTATCCTCCCATAGCTTTTTCAAAGTCGTCAAAAGCAGCATGTTTTTTTTGCTGAAATTTTTTGGATAGTCCCTTTTTTAAAGTATATTTAGTCCACAATCTCATAAAACTTATACGAGTAGTTTTTTTAAAACATTATCAAAATTTTTTTTAGAATTTCCTTCAAATATATACTTACCAAAGTTAATTTTATTACTTTTTTTAATTGAATTAATTGACTCTAACAAATTTTTTTCATTAGTAGCATAATAAATCGCTTCATTAGTTTTTGAATTATCTTCTTCAGATACACAATGTTTATATCGTGACCATCTATCAAATAGTATTACAGGAACGTTACAATAAAGTGAGTCCTCAATCGCAGTAGATGAAAAACTTATAGTAACAAATGATTTTTCTAATTTTTTATCTATTTTCTTTTTCGAAAAATCAATATTTTTAAAATTTTTCTTAAGCATTGGAATACAATGAATTGATGAAGGGTGTATTTGAATTATAAAATTCAGGTTTTTATTTTTTGCTATACTATTAAAAAGTTTTAAATTTTCTATAAATTCATAGTACATTTCAATTCCTAAAAAATGATAGCTAACTAAGTTTTTAATTGTAACCGCAACAAGAACGTTTTTTTTTTCAGAATTATTCTCTTTTTCAGCAAATATTAAATTTCCAGTATTAATAGCTTTACCATCTAATTTATGAGTATTTAATGAGTCTTCAGCTATTTTAGATTGAATCGCCCAATATGAGGCTTTACCAGTAAAAGTATTTTCAGCTATAGCTTTTTTAAATATTTTATCAAATTTGTTGAATGATCTAGCAATGGTTCCATGGCTAATAGATAACGATTTAATTTTATATTTTAATCCTAGCTCAGCAAGATACCCGCTAAAACCTTTTGTGGAGTTAATTACAATTAAACTAGGTTTGACTTTTTTTAAATAGGTTTCAACCGCCTTAGCTTTTCTTATTTGATCCGACAAATAACTCTTAGATAGTTCTTTAATATTATTTAAAGTATTTGATAAATCAATACCTTCAAATTTTACATCTATATTATCTAAAAAAAAATCATCTTTAACCTTTTCTTTTTTCTTTCTTACGTTTATTAAAGTAAGACCCTTAATTTTGTTAAATATTTTTTCAAATAAATTTGTTTTTTTAAAATTAATTAAATGAATATCTGTATAATTTTTTTTTGCCCAATAAACTATTCTCTTAAAGTTATAATATGGGTTGTTTATTAAAATAATTTTATTCTTTTTATAATTATTAATTATTGGTTCATAAGAGTATTTTGGATAATTATATATAATTTTTTTTTGATTACCAATTTCAATTATTTTAAAATTTTTAAAAAGATCTTTCACTAAATCAGAAATAAAATAATTTCTTAGATCAAGAGGTGAATAAAAAGAACTCCATCCAGATATATAAACTTTACTAATTTCATTTTCTTTGTTTATATTTTTCAATAATTTAATTAAAAAACAGCATGCATTAAAATGAAATCTAATGATGGATTTATATTCTTCTCTAACTGAATGTGAAAATATATTACCAAATTTTATACTTTTAATTAATTCATCAGACTTTTCTAATATCTCCATGTGTGTCCTTGTATCAATTATATTTATTGGATTTATAAAATTAATTTTATTATCAATACAGTAAAGCTGTGTTTCTAAATTAAGTGGTACTACACTTAACTTTTCGGATTCGCTTTTGCTTAAAATAAATTTTAATTCCTCAATACTTTGTGCTAGACATATTTTTTCTGACATAATATTCTAAATATTCAAAATCTTTTTCGTTATCTAAATCCAAAGCCTCTTCATCGCTTACCTCAAAAAAATAAGGTTTTTTTCCAATACGACATCTATGTTTCATTAATGCATTTTTCTTGATTCCATAAAGAGCTGTTGTTTCTAAAACTAAAGGAACTGCGTCTTGACTACGAGGTAAAACTTTTGGATTATAATTTACTGGTTTTTTTTTGTGCCAAAACCAGCTAAATATTTTTGTTATAGTCAAAATAGAATCATTTTTTTTTGAATTTTTTAGTATTCTGATACATTTATTAATAGTTGATATTTTTATTAGCGGCGCAGTTATAAATAATTGAAAATAGATATCAGCATCAATAATTTTGGAATGATAATTTAACAAATCATTTCCATTTGCATTGTCTTTTGAAAGCCTAGGAAGACGTTTAATAAAATTTAACCCTTTATTATTACAATATTTTTCTATTTCTATACTATCTGAATCTACGTATATTTCATCAAAATTACATTTGCTCAATTTTGATAATAAATATATATAAAGCGGTTTTTTATTTATAAGTTTAAAATTTTTATTCTTAACTCTTTTTGATTTTGATTTAATTGGTATTATAGCTACAATTTTCATTTTAAAATTTTTATTTTTTTAATTTTCCGATACCATTATTTAGCGAGATATTTTGTTTAAAACCTAAATTTCTTATTTTTTTAATATCTGGAGTTCTTACTTTTGTACTGCCCTGACTTAAGTAACCAGTTTTGATATTAATTTTTTTTCCAAAAATTTTTGAAATTTTTTTTGCTAAATTTCTTATTGATATTGTTTCCTTTGTTCCAATATTATAAACGTTGAGATGCTTTCCCTTTCTAATTAATAGATCAAAAGCATTTATAAAATCATCGATATATATGAAAGACCTTGTTTCATGACCTTTGCCTTGAATTTGAAATGTCTTGCCTTTAATTTTTTTAATTCTTTGAATAAATTCTGGTATCACATGTTCATTACCCATTTTTGGTCCATAAACATTATGAGGTCTAAAAATAATTAATTTTTTAAAAAATTTTCTTCCATAATTTATCCCCATAAGTTCTGTCAAAATTTTACCTCCGCCATAAGAAAGCCTTGGGTTAAAAATATCTGGAACTTTTAACATCTCTGTTTCTTTTGTTGGTACTGTGGAAGGTGTCTGATAAACTTCTGAACTTGATGCCAAGTAAAGTTCTCTTATTTTATAGCTAATACATATGTCGAACAAGTTTATTAACCCTTTGATAGCAACGTCTAAAACCAAATGAGGTTTAGTGTAAAAATATTTAGTACCATTTATGTAAGCTAAATGAATTATTGCATCGATTTTTTTTACAGACTTTTTCAAATCTTTTTTATTTCTTATGTCACCTTTGATAAAGTTTATTTTATTACGAATTTCTGAGATTTTGTCTAAATTTCCCCTATGATTGTTGTCAAAGATTGTTACTTTATAACCTTTTTTAATTAATAATTTACAAATATTTGATCCTAAAAAACCAGTCCCGCCAGTCACCAAAAAGTGTTTAATTTTTTTTTTCATTTTTTTGTATTTTTAATACCCCAAAAAAACCACTTTAAATATTCCTTAACCCACGGACCCAATTCGAAAGTAGAAGCTCCCCCAAATAATCTGTCTACAGATTTAATTGGGAATTCTGAAATTTTATAATTTTTAATATAAGCTTTTATTGAAAGTTCAAAAGAAAATGCCCAACCTATTGGTTTTGATTCTAAATTAATATTATGCCAGACATTTTTTTTCATCATCTTAATTCCGGTAGTACAATCCGAAAGCGGAATTTTGCTCAAAAATTGAAAAGACTTATTTGCTATTCTTGATAAAATAGATCCTATCAATGAACCACCTATTCTTTTTCCACCTTTTGAGTATCTTGTTCCGTTTATGAAATCCAAATTTTCTTTATTCATTAAATCAACCATTTTTTCAATTGAAATTATTGGAAAAATTTCATCTACAGCTGTAATTAAAATTTTATCGAATTTTGCGTTTTCTACACCAGTTTGAACGGCATATTTTACACCTTTACCCAAACTATTTTTAAAAACTTTTACATTCTGAAACTCTTCCTCTAATAATTTAGCTTCTTTAATAGAATTGTCTGAATCGTCATCATAAATTATTAAAATTTCATTTTTAAATTTTAAAATCGAATTTAATAACCTTACCATAACGGAGAGGCTTTCTTTTTCATTATATACTGGAAGAATTATAGAAATTTGTTTATCCATTATTGAAATTTTTTTCATTAAACTTGTTTATTAAGTTACAAATTTTTTTTAAATCTTTATCTTTCAGGGATAGAGATGATGGAAGCCACATTAATTTACCTGAAAGTTCTTTTGAATTTTCTAAATTTCTAAAAGATTTTTTATATGGCTTACAACAATTAATTGGTTTCCAAAAATATCTACATTCTATATTTTTTGCTTTAAGAAAATTAAACAATTTATTTCTTTTTTTACAAAAAATATCAGTCCAAAGAGGAACTTCCCCTTTTTTTAAATTAAAATTTATAAATCGAAAATTCTCACTTGTTTTAATATTTTTAATGTAATATTTATAATGATCTTTCAATCTTGAAACTCTCCACCTTATATCTTTAAGCTGCGATAATCCTAGAGCTGACTGTAAGTTTGTGAACTTAAAATTGTATCCAACTTTTTCATAATTATCTTCACCCCCTGTAGTAGGTCCAATTCTTCCTTGATCTTTTAGTTTTGATAATTCCTTAAAAATTTTTTTATCATTCGTTACGACAATACCGCCCTGGCCAGTTGTAAAAATCTTATTAGGAGCAAAAGAAAAACAACCCACACTACCAAAAGTACCATAATATTTACCATTTAATTTAGACATAAAAGCTTCAGCAGCATCTTCGATGACATGGATTTTTTTTAATTTAGCTAATTTTAATACTTCTTTTATATTTGAACCTCTGCCTGAAATATGTACAGGAATTATTGCTTTAGTTTTTTTATTAATTTTTTTATTTAATTCTTTTAAGTCAAATAAAAGATTTTTTTTATTTATATCTACTAAAATTGGTTTTGCCCCAGTTAAGCTAACTGCATTAGCTGTTGCTGGAAAAGTGAGATTGGGTATAAGAACTTCATCTTTTGATTTAACACCAATGGCTTTTAATGATAAAAATATTGCAATTGTGCCACTCGTACAAGTCAAAACATATTTGACATTAAGAAGTTTTGATATTTTTTTTTCAAAAACTCTAGTTAATTTTCCTTCATTAACATAATTAGATTTTAAAACTGTTTTTAAAATTTTAATAGTGTCTTTTTGTTTGATTAAAGGTTCTGCTAAACGAATATTTTTTCTTATCATTTTATCAATTTTCAACTCTTGGCACAGGCAATGGCAATATAAATTTGCCTTTAAATCCTTTTTTTTTCAAATTATTTTTAAGTTCTTTTGCAATGTGCCAAGAAAATAAAAGTAGATAATCTGGCTTCATCTTGAATAAATTTTTTTCTGAAACTATCGGTATATCTGTACCTGGTAAATAGTTACCTATTTTTTTCGAACCCTCAATTTCCCCAATACATTCTATAAAATCTTTATTTAAACCAACATAGCTTGCTAATGTACTTGCTCTAGATGGCGCACCAATACCAAATATTTTCTTATTATTTTTTTTTAATTTATAAATTATTTTAAGCAAACTAAATTTTGACTGCAAAACTCTATCGGAAAATATTTTAATTTTTTTTGGAGTTATATTTTTTTTTTCTTCAAATAATATTTTTTTAATACTTTTTTTTGATTTTATCCTTTTGTCTTTTGTAGCATATACTCTTATAGACCCTCCATGTGTAGGAATTTTTTTTGCATGAATTATTTTAAAACCAAACTTTTTCAAAATTATTTTTAAGCTAGTCAAGGTATAGTACCTTAGATGCTCATGATAAATAGTGTCATATTGTAAAGTTTTAATTAATGTTAAAAAATAATGTGACTCAGTAATAAATATTCCATCTTTTTTTAAAATTTTCGAAATATTTTTCATCAACTCGCTTATATTATCTATATGTGCAAAGACATTTGTAGCAGTTACAATTTTTGCCTTTCCATATTTTTGAGCGATTTTTTTTGAGGTTTTGTTGTTAAAATAATCTAGAATAGTTGGAATTCCATCTTTTATTGCTTTTTTTCCTACATTTTCTGGGGTCACACCTAGTACCCTCACATTTTTAAATCTTTTTAGTAAATTTCCATCATTTGATCCAATGTCAACTACTAAGTCTTCTTTTTTAAGTTTAAAAAATTTATTTGTCTCCTCATATAGATTTTTAAAGTTATCCCTTAATATTTTTGTTGTACTACTTGTGTAAGGATAAGATTTCGGAAATAAAATTTCTTTATTTACTATGTTGTTGATTTGAAATAATTTTGAAGATTTCGAATAAGTTAAATCAGTAGGAAAAAAATTTGATGAAAAATTTCTTTTATCAATTTTTACTACCTCATTCACCGCTGGTAAATAGCCTAAAGATAAAACACTTTTTAAATCTTTTTTTTTAGAAAATTGACATCTATCAATAATTTTGGATAATTTTTTCATTTTGGTGACTTTAAAATTTTATTGCGCAATATTAGGTTTTTGCTTACTAAATAATAATTTTTTGAACCTATTTTAATTTCAGGTGGTGGAAAAGGTTCGTGTATCATTGATCTCAAAAAATTATAAATTTTATTTCCTGACCAGCTCCAATTAATATTTCCATTATTTGGAAAATGTTTATTTTTATAACGAGTAACACCTTTTTTTGGTTTATATGTTTTTATTTTTTTTCCCTGAATAATATTTAAGAATATTTTTTTAAATTCTTTTATGGCACTACCTGTAAATTTCCTATAAAGCGTACCACCAGTATCTTCTTTTGAAATAATTATTCTTTTTTTAGATATAATTTTTCCTAAATCTATCTCTTTTCCTATCCAGTGCGATGTCAAACCTGCATATTTTTCTCCATTAGCAATGGAGTGTACTAATGAATATCTCCCTCTATATTTTGGTAACAAAGATGGATGAATATTTAATGTGCCCATTTTTGGGATCATTATAATATTTTTTGGCAGGATTCTTGTTGAGCCTAAACAAAATATCACATCTAAATTTTCTTTATATTTTTTCAACAAAATGACTAAGGATTTTATATTTACAATTTTAATTTTTTTTCTTTTAGCTAACTTAACTATTGATTTGTTAAAAGAATTATCAGAACCCTTATCATCCTTATTTGGAAGCACACAAAGTGGTTTAAATCTTTTTTTAATTAAAAAATTTAAACATTCATAACCAAGTTTTTTTCCTCCAACAAATATGAAATTTAATTTTTTCATTTATTTTAGCCCCAAACGTCTATTATGTTTTTATTTTTTGGTATTTTTAAAGTTTTATATGAATTGTGTGGGGCTCCTATTATTATTATATCTGACTTTTTAATTAATAATTTTTTATCTAAATTATTTGCATTTTTATAGAAATCATCTGATTGGAGAACATTTAGTTTCATTGATTTTAGTTTTTTAAGAAGTTTTATTGCTAAAGAATCTCTTATATCATCATTATTAGGCTTAAAAGCTAATCCTAATATGCCTATTTTCTTCTTTCTATAATTTTTAATTTTTTTTATTTCTTTTATAACGAAATGCGGCATTCCCTCATTAACCTCCATTGCGGCGTGACCTAAATTAAAGTTTTTTTTAAAAAAAGAGGAAAGCTGCATTGTATCTTTTAATAAGCATGGTCCAGCTGTAAAACCAGACTTAGCTAGATTAAGATTTCTTTCATATCCATCTTGCATGATATTTCTTATTCTTGAAAAATCTAAATTGAGACTTTTTGACATTAAAAAAAATTGGTTAGCAATTGAAAAATTTATATATCTATTCGCATTCGAGAAAAGTTTTATTAGTTCTGCTTCAGTAACTTTAGTAACTATTATTTTTAAACAAATACGTTTAAATAATTTTTTTACTTCTTTTAAAGTTTCGTTATTATTAGACGATATAATTTGAGGTAATTTTGGGAGTTCATCTAAAGAATAGCCTTGTACAATTCTCTCTGGACAATAAACAATATTTTTATTTTTATTTTTTAAAATCTTTTCAATTTTGGCAATAACTCCAGGATAAATAGAGCTTCTAACAATCAAGATTTGTTTGTGATTTATTTTTTTTTTTAATTTTCTTAAAAAGGAGAAAAAACCCTTAAAATCAGGTTGTAATTTTGTGTTTATTGGCGTTCCAATACATATAACTATATATTTTGAATTGTGAATACTATTTAAATTATTAGAAATTTTTATTTTTTTTTTATTTAAGCATTGTTTAAGTAGTTTTTTTGCACCAAGCTCCATAAAAGGTATTTTGCCCATCATGATTTTTTTTAAACTTTTTAAGTTTTTATCTATTAATTGAACATCAATATTTTTTGAGGCAAAAGCCAATCCTAAAGGAAAACCAACATGTCCTGCTCCACCTATAATTGAAATAGCATTGTTTTTTATCTTAATCATAAATATTTACCTGGGTTTCCTACTACGGTTGAATTATCTTTTACATTTTTTAAAATTACTGAACCTGCACCTATAATACAATTTGATCCAATTTTAATACCTTGTTTTATTATCGAACCAGCTCCTATGTAAGAATAATCACCAATTTTTACACCTCCAAGTAAAGTACATTTAGGTGCAAGAGTAACATATTTTCCAATTGAAACATCATGATGAATTTGAGAATTGATATGAAATTTTACTCCATCTTTAATTTTTACTCTAGAAGATATGTAAACAAGTTTATTTACTAATATACCTCGTTTTTTTTTAATATTTTTTAATGTTGAAGGTGAGATAAAAGCCTCTTTCGAGATCAGGTTAATAACATTTTTTCCATAAATTTTTCGAAGACTTTCTCTCATTTTACCACTATCGACACAAATAATAACTTCAGGATTAAATTTTTTCTTTATATTTATCCAATCTTTTAAATTTTCTTTTCCTAGTTTTTTATGCTTATGAGTATATTTTTTATTTTTGAAATTTGATATCAATCCAAGATATTTATTTTTATTTTCTAAAATAAAATCATCAAAATCAGCATCAACTCCGACCATGCAAAAATTTTTTTTTATCATATGATTGATAGAGAATAATTTGTTTCTAATTTCAAAATAATTGTTTTATTGATCAAAATCAAACCTAATTATAAAATTATTTAAAGACAAATTTTTGTATTTAGATATTTCAGATTTGTAAGATTTGTAATTTTTAAAATAATAATAATATTTAAAATCATTATAGGTTTTAATGTTTTTATTTAAATTTTTTTCTCTAGATAAATTTTTGTATTTTTCAAATACCAAAATATTTTCACTTCTTTTGAAATCCCCAAAATATTCGAACTTAGTGCTTGCATACAGAATAGATGGTAAAATAAACAACGTTAAAATAAAATAAAATAATATATATTTTTTTCTTTCATAAAAATTACATACCACAAAAGATATTAAAAGACCTGATGAGAAAGATAGTGCTAAATTTAAATCGCGTCTAAAAAAAACTAAAGAATAAATTAAAAAAGTAAAAATATATAAAAATATTATTTTATTAAAAGTATGTTTGTTTTTTGATTTTGATATCTCTTTGTATAAAAAAAAAATAAATATCGATAAAAATAAAATAAAGAAAACAATAATAATAGGTAATTTTTTTTTTAAATTATTTTTAAAATTATTATCCTTGTCATAAAATTTTATTGTATCTTCTATAGATGAAATATTCATGGACAAGATCAGGTTATCAAATACACGTAATGAGTAGCCTTTTAAATCTCTTGGAGCATAAGTTGATCTATAATGATATAAGTCTTCATCCATATCTTTTGAGAATTTATTTTTATCGATATTAAATGTCTGATTATGCAACCTATCAAAAAAATTTGGTAAAACTTTTCCTGTATATAAAAGAACTATTAAAACATAAAAAATTAATGGAGACAAAATGATAATTGATTTTTTCAATAAATTATTTCTTTCAAAAAGGTAAACAATCACTAGTGTAAGTAGTGGATAAATAAGACCAGTCTCCATAATGAAAATTCCTAAAGAAGAAGTAATAAGATAAAAAATCAAATAAGCATTTTTATTACTATTTTTTTTTATAAAATTTAGGAATATTAAAATTGATAGAAATCCCAAAAAGCTATTAAAAATATGTCCAAAAAATATATTCCAAGATAAGGCTTTAGTAGAAATACTATAATTAAGACTAAAAAGAACTGATGTAAGAATTGATATATTATTATTGTTAGTTATTTTTTTTGAAATTGAAAAAATTAATATAGATGTAAGAAAAAAAACAAAAACTACAATTAAATGCCATAAAATAAAATTCTCTGGAATAAATTGGATTATAAACCAAAATAATGGATTAAATCTATCAGGGTTTCCCATAAATTCAAAAACGAAAAAATTTTGATTATTTATTAAATTGAATAATTTTGTTCCAAAAATGTAAGGATAATCATCTGATATCCATGCATTGTCTTTGGTTAATATTAAAAAAACTAAGCTTATAAAAAAATTTATAATAAGGGCAAACCCAAGGTACTTATTTATGTATGTATTTTTTACCATTTTTTTATTTTATCAATTAACCTCATTGTTTCATTTGCAAATTTTAAACTACAAAGATTTTGTTTTTTGTTTGAAAGAATTGCTCTATGTTGATTAATATATGTTAAATTTTTATCAAAATTTTTAATTTGTTTTGTGAATGATCTTTTATTAGATTTAATAGTCAAATAATTTAAGATTAGGTCTAGTGTTATGGAAAAATCTTTTGCATCTATAAATATAGTTCTTTTTGGAATTCTTGAAATATAATTTAAATCAACACTCAAATTTGCATTTTTAACTTTTCCGTGTAAATTTAATGTGTCTTCAGTATTATGAGTTATTTTGGCCAATTTAATTTGTTTTACATAATTTAATTTTATTTCACCAAAAATCCATCTTATATAGTCAAATTCGTGACTTAAATCTAAAATAACCCCGCCACCTTTTGACTTATTTGAACTACTAGATTTTTTATAATCTATATTTTTTCTCCAGTTTGGAAGAAAAGAATTACAAATAACTTTTACATTATAGATTTTTTTTTTATTCAAGAATTTCTTTAAAAAAAGGATCTGTGGATGGAATCTTAGGTTAAAGCCCACGTAAATCTTATTTGATTTATTTTTTATTTTCTGAAACTTAGTAAACAAAGGTTTTTCTACTAAAATTTTTTTATTTCTGAAGTTTTTTAAAATGTAGTTTAGTTGACTAAAATGTTTTGATGTATCGGAAGATATTATTATATAATTTAAGTTTAGTTTTTTTATATCCTTTAATTGTTTAATAACCTTGAATTTCTTAATCTTTCTCTTTGTAAATATAAAAATATTTTTATAGTTGAAATATTTATTTAGTATCATGGCATGTTTTTCACCGATTGACCCAAATCCCATTATAAGTGCTGATTTTTTAATATTATTCATTTTTAATATTTTTTAGTATTTTTTTTATTTCTTTTTTAAAATAAATATTTCTTTCATCAAAAGGTATAGAATTTTTTAAATAGTTAGATTCTTTAGACCAATCATGGGATTTTAAATCGAAAAAATAATTTAATTTTGCAATTATTTCTTCCTTACTAAGCTTGATAAAAAAGTACTCAGGTTTTTTTTTGATTAGGTATGGGTTCACTTGTGTATGATCAGAGTCTCCAATAAGATTAAAGAAGATGGTTTTATATCCTCTACTTAATAATTCTATTCCCATATTAGATGTTAAACATATATTAAGATTTGCTTTATTTGCTGTCACAAAACTATCCTCTTTGTTCCATTTGAAATCATCTAGATATTTTTTAAAAAATTTTAGTTCTTCTTTTAAAAGATTATATCTGTCTTTATCTGATCTATTTGCTGATAATGCTACATGAGGAATGATATTTTTCCTTTTAGCAAATTCTTTTACATATAAGCAAAGCTCTATCTGTTTTTTGTAATGAAGTTTGCTTGGATTTCTTCTAAATTCTGAGATTAATAATAATGGGATTTTTCGATTAATATTTTTTTCTAAAACTATTTCGTTATTTTTGATTGATCCCAAAGCTATAAAACGTGATTTAATAAGTTTAGATAAGAATTTGGTGTCATCAGGATGATATGATATAAATAAATCACAAGCCTTATCTTTAAAGTTTTTGCTATAAAAATCTTTTTCGTTTTCATAAAAAAAACTATGTTGATAAGTTATGCAATATATTTTATTACAAAGATACTTTATCCTGTAAGCATATCCCTCCATATTATGACTAATTACAATTTTTGGCGAATAAGCTTCGACTAAACTTTTTATATAAATATCCCTGATTGAATATTTTAAGAAAAATTTTAAAAAATTTAAAACAATTCTTTTTGTTAGATATAAGTTAATTTGTTTAAGATTTGCAACTTCATAAGAGACATCATCAAATGATAAATTAGAATAATTTTTATCCATTAAAAGGATGTCTTTCCTTAAAATCTTTTTATAAATAAATTTTTTCACCTAGTTGTATATTATTATTTAATTGGATTCTTTAATTGCCAATAATTTCCCTTTTTTTCCCATAGGTGTTTGGGTCTCCAGGAGTCAACAATTTCCCAGAATTTTGCATCTGTGATATTTAAATATTTTAGAAATTCATTGTAATACTTCCTCGGAAACTCTCCCTCGTATTTATTTACAAGGGAGATAGCTTCTTCTCTTGTTAAATGACCATCTCTTATTTCGTGTGATGCATCTTCCACGCATCTTCCAAGTCCAAATTTAATGTATCTCATATAGTAATGCATTCCATCAAACTTGTCGTCTAAACTTGCATATTTTGAGTATGTCCCCTCAGTTCTCTCTTGATTTGGTTTGAAATTTAGATTCTTTGATACATAATAATAATTTTCTTGTGGAATCCATTTCTTAAAATAACCAAAAAAATATTTACCTTTTATGCCAGCTTCTAATAGTTTTTGCTCATTAGGAGGAAGATAAAATTTTAAATCCGAATTTGAAAAATCTTTATTAGATAAATAATCCTTTTTTTCTAAACCAAATTTAATAAGCTCATTTAAATTACTTCCCTTAAAATAGTTACTGTTCCATTCTGATATTGGTTTGTAGGGCTTGTCTAAATTTTTTGGATCACCAGCGTACTCGAGTTCGCCGTTTTCACCATAAAATACCAGTTTAATATTCATTTTTAATGCTATATGGAAAGGATAACAAACCTGCCCTAATACAAATACATGAAAAGCATCTCCCAATTCCTCCAAACATAATCTTGCTAGTTTTTTTTGAAAAAGTGTGTTTGGTCTAAATAAAATATTATTAAAACCACTATCAATTTTAGATTTAAGATTTTGGTGACCTATATTCGTGTATTCCAAAGGTGACCAAGTAACAGTAAGTGGATTCATATTGTATTTATATTTTAATTGATGTGCGACATAACCAGAATCTTTTCCCCCACTACTTGGAACAATTACATCATAATCCCCAGTTTTACTCCTATGCTGATCAAGTAAATCGATAAGTTCTTTTTCACGTTCCTTCCAATTAGTTTTTTGTTTAGTCTCATTATTTCTACATCCACTGCAAATTCCTTCTTCATCAAAAATAATCCTCGGTCTTTGATTAGACATGACGCATTTTTTGCACCAAATTACTTTTTTAGGAACTAAACTTATTTGTTTTTCTAAAGTAGATTCTCTCATATTAAATTTTTAATAATTTCTCTAAAAATTTTAGTCCATTTTTACCACTTTTTTCAGGATGAAATTGAACACCAAATATATTATCTTTTTCCACACCTGAACAAAATTTAAAATTACTATAATCTGTTAAGCATAATATATTTTTAGAATTATAGGGTTTAGCATAAAAAGAATGGACAAAGTAAAAGTTATCTATGTTTGGCCCTATTAAATTTTTATTTTGTGTTTCAACTGTGTTCCAACCAACGTGAGGTACTATCATATTATTTTTGTCAAAACTTAAAACATTACCCTTCAATAACCCCAACCCCTTTGATTTAACAAACTCTTCACTTGTTTCAAAAAGAAGTTGGAAACCTAAACATATCCCCAAAAAGGTTTTGCCAGTTTTTACAAATTCAAAAATTATATCATCAATATTCTTATTTTTAATATTATCCATTGCAACATTAAATGCTCCTACCCCCGGCAAAACTAAAATATCACAATTTAATAGTTCGTTTTTCTCATTTGATATAATTGTTTTACAATTTAATTTCTGGAATGCATTTGAGATACTAAATAAATTATTCGTATTACAACTGATAATACCAATTTTTTTCATACTAGTATTTTTTAGTAATTTCTTTTACTTGAGGCAATGAAAAAGAGTTATATTCCATCTCGCCCCTCAAACCTAAAGAAAAATCTTTATTTCCGGAACTTTGTTCGGCTTTTTGAAAATTTTTTAGATAATAATAATGAAAAGCTGAAGCTATAGCTGCACCACTAATCTTATATTTAGAAATTATTTTTTCTATATCACTTATTCTTCCTGCGCCACCGTGAATTACCAGAGGCACGTTTGTTATTTTTTCTATTTGTTCAATTAATTCTATATCGAAACCTTCACCTAAACCCTCTTTTGAAATGGATGTTAAAATTATTTCTCCTGCGCCTAAACTCTGAATTTGCTTTACCCAATCCACAACTGTTTTGTTACTACAATTCCTACCACTTTCGGTAAAAACAAGGTATTTATTATCAATCTTATTAGCTTCGATTGTGACTGATATAGTAGAGCTTCCGAAAGTTTGTGCCGCTTTTGATAAAAAATTTGGATTTTTTACGGCAGCGCTGTTTATGCAAACCTTATCTGCACCTGCCTTTAATAGTTTAATTATATCATCAATTGACCTTATCCCTCCACCGACTGAAAGGGGAATTAATATATTTTTTGCAGTTTTTTCTACTATTTCAAATAAAGTATTTTTACCATACAAGCTTGCAACCATATCCTGATAGATAATTTCATCAGCACCCTCATCGTAATATTTTTTTGCGAATAGTTCTGGTCTACCAAGGACTCTCAGACCTTCGAGGTTCACCCCTTTTACTAAGGAATCTCCTTTTATATCAAGCTTGGGTATAACCCTAAACATGGGTGATTTTAGGTGATTTGGCATCTTTCTGATCTTGAATTCTTCATCTTTTTTAAATGAAGTAAAAATATTTTAAGAAGTATCAAATGGTAACCAGATGAAACCTGCAGGGTTGGTAAAAAGCTTTTTTTGTATTTAAGAATTTGACTTACAATTTTTGATGAAA
>MDTD01137987.1_pt1 | contig 34575 bp, 19 predicted proteins | sample 811221 | NCBI WGS metagenome assembly MDTD01 (sample SAMN05326646, study PRJNA326480) | marine metagenome | isolation source: seawater | place: Pacific Ocean: South West | collected 2011
CACTTATTAAAATGACACTTTCTTCTGCTGTGTCTTTATTTTCCATTGCTTTTCCTACGATAGAACCTAATACAGGACTTATTGCCTTTTGGGCACAACCTGGATGTGTTCCGCAAGTAGTTAAAAGATCACCTTTTGATACTATTCCGTGTACTTTACATTTAACTTTTCCTACAAGAGCAACTGCTTGGCCTTCTGCATCACCATTCATTAAGTAAGCAGGATTTTCACTAATAACGCCTGCTACTCTTGTGTCATTTGATATCGTTGATTGTGTAATTTCTTTGTCTCCGCCAAATATAACAACTGTTCCTACATCATACGTAGAATCCGATTCATAAATCTCAGCCAAGTCAGCATATTGAGCCTTTGTTGCAGTTGTGTTTAAAATATTTGTTGCTGGATTATAAGATAGATTTGTATCTGTAGACAATCCTAAGTTACCTGTCGCGGCACTTACAAATGGAATAAATCTTGCCGCATTTGTAGTATTGTCTGCTGTAATTGTAGATGTTGTTGATATACTTGCTGTACCTGTAATATTTCCTGTTACATTACCAGTGATGTTTCCTTGGAATGCTGTTGCTTTAACTGTTCCAACAACATCTAATTCAGTAGTAGGTACTGTCTGTTTGATTCCAATTCTGCCAGTTGATCCATCGATCCTTAACATCTCTGTTGTCGAACCTGATACATTTGCTTTAACAATAATGTCTTTATCTTGTGCAGTTTGATCTACAAGTACATCATTGTTTGAAACTGTAATTTGTAATTCTGATTGATCTCCTATGAAGATACCATTGTCGGTATCCAATGTCAATCTACCTGTCATTGTGTCAGCCGCGTTCGATGTTAAAAAGTTTGCCGCGGAACTTCCGCCTAATGCATCAGCATTTGTTGCCGTGCCGTGTAACTTAACTCCTGAGATTGCAGTTGTTAAAGTTATACCAGGGTGTACTGTTGGGAATCCTGTAATTGCAGTCTTAGGAGTAAATGATGTAGTTCCATCATATATTAGTGCAACTAAACTTGAATTATTTTTAATTTGTGTAACTTTCTGTACAGCATCACTTGAATCTGTAATACTTGGAAATGTAAATCCACTTGTACTAGATGATTCTGGACCTACCAGAACCATTGTTGAACCATTGTAAAAATACAACTGGTCTGTGTCAGAATCAATCCAAATATCTCCCGATGACGCAATAGATGGTTGCGTTGATTGATAAGACGCTCCACCTAATGGTTGGAATGTTGCACCAGAGTAAACTTTTAATCTTTGATTTGTTTCGTCATACCAAAGTTGTCCCTTAATCGGCTTTGTTGGTGCTGATGTATTTGAAAAATTTTCTAATAAGTGTAAAAAGTTTTCTGCAATAGTTTCGCCGTAACCTGAATAACCTTTACCTACAAATTTTAAATCTGTTTCAGAATTTAATACAGAATCTTGTACAATGTATTGGGAGACTGATGCCGCCCCATTAGTTTTGTTTACAGTATACGCCATTTATTAATATCCTGTGTTACCACCTGAAGTAGTTCCACTTACTATATTACTTGTACTTGCCGCTGTAGAACTTGTTTCAGTGAACGTTGTTAATGATTGTATTCTCAAAGTGTAATCAATCTGTATTAATCTGTTTAATGATTTTTGCACAGGGTGGAAAATTACGTGTGTCAATAATTTATTAGTTGTTCCGTCCTCTGTACCTTCCCAAGACACTAAACCTAGTTCATCAAATACAAAGTTATCATTGAAGTTTGTTGTGTTATCGAAAGCCGCTTGTCCTGTTGGTTCTCCATAATCTAATGTGCAAGTAACAACTATATCTGTGTATTTGTTTCCTGCTGTGTGTCTAACTTCCATTTTGTTTCTTGTTGTGTCTTTGTTTGTTGCTGAATTATCGTCAATTACTTTATAATAAGTTTTTGCGTATAATTTTGAGTTTGTTCCTGTTGAGTTAGGCGTAAGATAAGTTATTACTCCTGTTGGATCGACAGATGTTCCACCATTACCAAACGCCATCTCATGAATAAATCCGTTTGATTTATTCGCTAACGAATTCGCTAAAGCCTGTGACATATTTTCATAATGGATAGCATTTCTTTTATCAACCATTACTTCGCCTGTCTCAGGATCAAATATTTTAATATGACCAGACATCATAACGCCGTTCTCATCATTAGGCGTTTTTTCATCTTTTTCTTTGTTATCTTCTTTTTTGGGTTCTTGTATCATCTATTGTATTTATTCTGGTGCATTTGTTGGCTCTTCCGCTATGAATCTAGCCGCAGTAGTCGTAGACTGGTTTAATCCTTTACCATCTGACGCTGTGCTTGAGCCTTTTGTATACCATACTTGACCTTTCTTCATTAATATCTTAATTTGTTGATTTGCTGGTACTGGTTTTGACAGTACAACGTTGCTTCCACTAACACTAAAGTTTACAGTACTTCCGTCCTCGCTCTCCCACAACAATCGTTGGCCACCAATGAATATGTCGAGATCAGGCTTACCTGCGTAAGGTCCTGCTGGAGCGACGGACGGAGTAATTGTAGTGGCAAATGATACTGTTGAACCATCACTAATAAAAGTGTTGGTGTATATTGTATCACTATAAGGCACGGTACTCTTACCGCTGGCATCTACCACTTTTGTTCCGCCAATATGAGCCTTAATTCCTGTTCCAAGTGTACCTCGTCTAATTTGAGATAACACGTTACCTGACTTTTGGAAAAATTCTATTCTCTCTTTATCAATAAAAATTACACCCGGCAATTGAGTAGTGCCGTCTGCATCACCTAGCACAGAACCGTCAGCGACTGTGATTGTAGAATCTCCGTCTTTGATATCTTGTGCAAGTGTTGTTGTACCAGTTTTAGCAATTCTTTTGTAGAATTGTCTATTCAACATATCTTTAAATAATCTAAATCCTGTTTGTTTAGTCGATGACGGTACTGTAAAGTACAATACATCTACTCTATCTGCTGACGTAATTGTTCTACCTGATATCTTAATAACATTTTCGGTCACTGTGTAATCAAACCCTTGTTGCAGTGGTTGGCTGTTGAACCAAACATAAACAAAGTTAGAATTCAAAGGCGTGTTGTATAATTTATGTTCTCCAGATATTCTTCCTTCTAACACTTCACGTCTTGCTTTCATTCCTAAAGCATTGTTGAAAGTTGTTGCTTTAATTTTATCATTGTTATTAATTGTAATACCGTCTGATGATAATGCAGATGGTTTTAATATAATATCATTACCAACATATGTGTAATGAGTATCTACATTCGTAGTAATTGCAATTACATCTGTATCTGCAGGAGCAGTCATAAAATTAATTTGCTGGTTACCAAAGTCAATTGTGTAATCTGTATTCAAGCCTTGCTGAGTGCCGTTTACATATACTTCGATCTCACTGGCAAGTGTAATTGTTTTTGCCGGATCTACTGTTGAGTCATCTGATAGACCTGCTACAACTCCAAATGCATATGTTGATCCATCTCCTGCGTAGTAAGTGTTGTCTGGTCCTCTCAATACTTTTCCTCCATGTTCTAGTATTGTTAGTCCAGCAAACGGTCCAAAAGTTCCAACAGGATAAGTTAAAGTATATCTATTAGTTCCTGAAGCATATGTGATTGAGTCTTGTCTTATTTCAGCATATGCTCGACCCTGTCCTACTGTTTGGTTGAAACCTGCTATCTGAATTGCTTTGCCCGACGCAGGTGCTGAACTGAATGTAAGTGTTAATGTATTTGCAGTTGAACTCGTTGTAAATGCCGATGTAGGTATTCCGTCGATAGTTACATAAAGTTGTGATAATGAACTATCCGGAGCAAAATTTTCTCTTGTACCTGTTTTGAAAACAGTTGTTGATCCGTCACCTATAAAATCATTCAACACCATGTATTGAGATCCTGATATTGCAAAACTTTTAATTGTTAATCTTTGTCCAGACGCTGGTGCTGATCCAAATGTAATTGTTTCTGCTTGAGTGTCTACTGTGTAATCGGTTGTAATTCTTTTTGTAACATTGTTCACAATCACTGATACTGCCGCCTGTGTTCCAGGTTTTTGTCCAATATCAAAAGTTGTTTGTGATCCGTCACACACATAATTCTTTTCAACAATAAACGGAACTCCTGAATCTGGTGCAGAATAAACTTGTAAATCAAGAGTATCAAATATTTGTCCAGGCACTGCTTCTTCAGGTGCATAACTTGTATCAGGAGAAACAAATTCGTCTCCGTCAGTAATAACATGATTTGGATCTATTCCTAAAGCAGAACCAAATAATCCTCCAGATACTAGAGAATCTAATGTTCTATCATCTGTAGGTGTTTGTACACCATCATCGTCAAACGGTATGAACTCTACTTTGACACCATTTCCAGGTGCAGATCCTAAAGTAAATGACGTTGTTGAAGAGTCGCCTCTATGAACTTCATTTACCTGTCTGACACCATCAAGATAGACTGTGAATACATCTTTAGGATTAGGTGGATCTGTAAAAATAAATTGTGCTGTGCTACCATCTCCATAGAAAGTTCTAATTCTTGATTTGCCATAACCGTCCCATGGTTCTTCGTACCAAGGAGATTTATCAAAACCTTGTTCTCGATTGAAGTCTAATCCTGTTACCTGTACACCTCCATAATCAATACCGTCCATTAATTGTGATAACTCTAATCCCGGCATACCACTTGTTGGTGCATACATTCCTTTTATTCTTTCAGATGCTGTAAGGAAACTTTCATCCCCACGCAATTTAGTTAAACCAGTGTCAGTGAATACTGCACCTGTAACTAGTCGCTGTGACGTTCTATACAACTCATTATTGTGTCTTATAAGTGTCCCATATTCATATGTTGTATTTTTTACCCAATCCATTACAACACAAGACGACTTAATTCTATCAAATTTTATTGTGGTATCAAAATCTCTAACAAGATCATTCCCGAGCACCGCAGAAATTTTTGCTGTATCTGTTGGTGTTGAGCCATCATCTTTTCCTCCCGACACAATAACTTGAGGTGTTGTTGTGTATCCAGAACCTTTGGAAATAAGATTTATTTTTGTAAGTTTTCCTTGAGATATCACTGCGGTTGCAGTTGCATGAGTTTTAACTCCAGGAGAGAATAATTTATACAATCCAGGATCTGTCTTTTTCGCGTGATTAGAAATTTGACTGTTGGGCATATAAAACACTCTAGTTGGGTATTCATCAAAAGTGTGTGAGTGAGATTTACCTGTTCCCCCAAGTTTTTTGTCAAACGTGTTTGCATTTGATTGTAATGTAAACACAGGATAAAAATATCCATAATCCCCTGAACTTCCGCCTGATGAACTTCTACCAAGCACTGTAAACGGACCTGTATCTTCTACTGTTCCTCCAACAAAACTTATAGTAGGTGTTTTTGTATAACCAGAGCCTGCATTTGTAATTGTTAATGAATCAATATGTTTAGTGTAATAGTCCTTCCACATTTTGTATGGATATTCTTCTAATAATTCTTCATCTAATATACTGCCCGGCTGTACTGGTCTAACTTTCCCATTTCTATTATCATAGAATGGCGGTAAGTCAAAGTCACTGTTAATTCCGTTGTGTGTTTCTGCATTTGTATATTTTAATTTGTACTCACGTACTTTTGTGTGGAATGGTTTAATCTCGTTTATGTAAGATTCCACGTAATCATCTTTTCCAGTAGTATATGTTTTTCTTTGGTTTAGTGGTCTTAGACTGTTTGTAATGTTTAAGAACGAAGATTTAAATAACCAATTTACGTATGGCTGTTCTGATAATACATATCTCAAACCAATAAAGAAGAGTGTATTGTATTCTTTTGCTAGATCTCCAACAAAAATATCATCTCTCAATGCTTGTAAAATATTTCTTGTTTCTATAATAGGTTCTCTATCAAAGAAGTTTTCATCGTATGTGTCATCACCTTCAAATCCAGAATCTTCAATTGTGTAATCATAAATTTTTGCTGATAATTGAATAGTTCCGTTTTCAGTTGCAACATTTTTCCAACCTGTGTTTATTTTCTCATAAATTTTCCAACCGCCGGTGTCAGACTTAACAACTTTTGCATACTGACCTATATCTAATTCTACATCGTCTAGGTCATATTGAAAATCAACTTGTTTACTGATATATGTGTCTTTGCTTACTCCTGTATCATACCAATCTAAATATGTCCAAAAATCATTTGTTTTATATGTTTGTATTTTTGTTCTATTCCATATACCTAATACTGCGTCCCATTGATATATCGACCAAAATCCTGCCGCAGTTTCGTCTGCCTTAACAAGATAATTTACGTTTCCACTTAAATTTTTTGTATTAACATATGTCAAGTCTGCATATGTATCAACTGATCCGTCCCATTCTAAACTGTCTTTAGTTGGTTGTGGATCTGCTTTATCCAAATTCGTGAAATTTATAGATCCAATTAAAGGTTTAGATTTCATTACAGAGTTTGAATATGTTATAAGTTCTTTTAATGCTGTGAATCTGTCAATGTACCAACTTTGTCTAGGTCTTAATTCTGTTCCATATCTTCTGTTTAGAGGTAAATTTGGATCAGGTACAGTGGCACCTAAACTATCTGTGCCTGTTAAACTATCCCACCATTTACTTTCTAAAGATGCATCTGGTCTAATTGCTGGATCTCCTTCAGCATAAATTTTCCAAACTTTATGAGAGTCTATTTCGTTGTCATTTTCTCTGTAATCAATATTGAAAACAATATTATCATTTAAAAGTGTTTCTTTTATATTCCATAAAATTAATTTATTTTGATCAGAAACTGCAAAATATCTTAATCCTGATTTTTCTGGATTCGTAATTATATTGCTGACATATGCACAAGAATTTGTTCTGATCATAGTGCTTACGCCTAATTGTGGAACAATAACTGAATTTTTGACCCAAAAATAATAATAATTTATAAATTCATCTTTTGCAGAATCATATTTTTGTTTAATTGTAAATTGTGTATCGTCAATCGCCAACGGTTTACCCGAAATTCTATCTACTAATCCTGCCTGTGTATCTGCTAAACTATTCCATTCAGATGGAAGTAATGTAGTCTCTATCCATTCGTATATACAAATTTCAGATCCAGGAAATAGTTTACCCCAATTTTTCGTTTTGTATTCCTGGTCTCCCTGTTCGTACCAAATCCATTTTGCTTTTGATAGATCCCACCAAGTTTCTCCTATGTGTTCTTCTGCCCACGGTGTTTCAGAATCTTGCGTTCCAAATGCATTAAAGTTATATGTTGCTGGATCCCAAGTTGTTTTATACTTTATTTCTCTATCTGCAATACCAAAAATACGTTTTTTAAGTGGATCAAAATAGTTCATGAAATCCATAATTTTATTTGTTGATCTATCAAATATAAATGCTGACTCGATTCTCGAATCATTAACTAAATTACTTTCAGTTCTTAACAATGACCACGGAGTAGCATCTGTCTTTAACGAATCATAATGAGCAACAGATCCATCGTCCACATATGTTGTTGATCCATCTGAAGTTAATCCGGCATCATTATTTGGACTTCCAACAAATATACTGTTATCAGTAATAAAGACTGATTCACCAAATTGGTCATTTGATGATACATTATCATTAACCAACCTATCGTCTATTACATATTTTGTATCATATTTTGTTGCTGTGAACACTGCACCTGCTTCTCTGTTTACATCAATTATCTGTGTGTCCTGTAAATCAAATGTGGTTGAACCGTTGTCAAACTTCATTGTTCTTGGATTATCTGCACCTTGTGCCGATATAATAATTTTACTACCTGACTGATTAATGTTTACTCTTGCACCAAATTTTACGTTTGAAACATCACTCGGTGATGTAATTGTTTGTTGTAGTGTGTATGTGTTTGTTGATCCATCAGCATTCCATTTGTAATAATATACTGCCCCTGCATCATCTTTAAATGTTGTTGAACTTCCGTCTTGCACTTCTGTACCAGGTGCGCCAATAATTAATTCTGTTCCATCTTTACTCATAGCAATCGAATCACCAAATGCTGTGTTTAAAGAACTTCCGTCGGAAGATGTGCCTGTGAACGTTTGTACTTCCGTCCATGTATTTGCATCATAAGTTGTTGATCCATCATTTGTGTTACTTGTTCTTCTAAATATGTGAACTCTACCTGCGTTGCCTGGTGATTTAGAACTGACTGCAAGAATATCTCCGTTATCATTTACAGCAACTTGATGTCCGAATCTTTGTCCGGAGTGAACGTCTGATGGAAATATTTCAACTGTTTCAGTCCATGTGTCAAATGTTGAACCGTCTGATCCTATTGTCCATTTATACATATGGACTTTACCTTCATCGCTATTTGCTCCAGGTGATCCAATAAAAAGATATTTTTCAGCAGTTCTTATCGAACTATTTTCTCCAGGTTCTGCTATTGCATGACTCCAGCCAAAATTTAAATTTGCTAAAGTTGTTGAGTCCTGTTGATAGTGGGGATAAATTGTACCACCTAATTCATATTCAATTTTTGAAGTATTCCACTTGTACCATTTTACAAGTCCCATATTATCATAATGTGTGCTTCCGTCTATACTTTTATTATTGAATGGTGCTCCTGCTACCAAATAGTTTTCATCTGAACTAATTGAAAGCGAATATCCTAATTTACTTGTACTATCATTATTTTCTGTCATTGTTTTAGTGTCTAGTACAGCAAAAGGTTCTCCTGGTTTTGCTTCTTTTCTAAAGAAGAAATTTAAAATACCCTGTGTATCTGATGGTGATGAAGAAATCATTGTTCTTCCGTCATTCCTTGCTACTACCTGCCATCCAAAATCTTGATTATTTTTTCTTGTAGGAGATAAAACTTGATTGTACCTTAACCATTCTTGTCTTTCATATACTTTCCAATAGTTACTTTCGTTGTCTATGAAAACTTTATCGCCTGCTCTATTGTTTGTTTCATCTTTTACTTTATAATCATCAAAAGAGATTTTATCATTTATATCATCTATTGTTGGATATCTTACACTTACAAATTTACTGACGTCTCCAAATGTAGTAACTGTTGATTGATCTGTTACAGTTGATAGTGCAGATAAATTTTCTGTAAAATCTACACAAACTTTGTTAGGCAATACTTTTTTAATTTCAAAAACCTTGTTAAGAACAGCATTTTGTGATCCAGATATAACCATGTAATCTCCAACTTCAAAATTATGTCCTGTGTTAAATGACATTTCTAACTGCGTATCTTCGTTAATGCTCTGTAATTTTACTAACCTTATAGGCGTTCTTGAAACTCTCAAAACGTTCCAGTCACCTTTTTTATCATTTGCTATCCAAACTAAATCTTGATTTGATAAACTTGTAACATCTAGGTTCAAGAGATCCGCTATTTTAAATGCTGTGTGTTGTACGTCATCAAATCTCGGATATCCAGCATTTTTGTAATACTGCACTGATTCTCTGTCTGTATCTGCTTTAGTATAATCATACAGAGAAAAACTTTTTGATGCATCATACTCTAATGGTTTGTCGTACATATCAACAGAAGTAATTGTTGCTGATCTGTTATAGTTAATTGGATCATTTGTTGTGCTTAACAATTCAACACTCTGAGGATTATGTAAAAATGTAGAATCATTCATTTTAAATTGTAATGATTTTTTAGCATCAACATTTCCAAACTCACCTGTTCTAATCATCCATTCTGGATATACATCTAGTGTGATATCCTCATCTAAAAATTTTGCTCTTGCTAATTTATTAATTGCGTTTTGTGTTCCTTTTTCCCTAATAAATCCTTGATAAAATTTATATTGTGAAATGTCATTTACAAATAAATTATTCAGATAATCTCTAGACTGGTACCCAATTAAATGCTGTGCCAAACCTTGCTGTACAGCATCAAAGTTATCAGTTTCGAGATCATAAAAATCATTAAATTGTGCAATTTTATAATCGAAGTTTGGAATTAGTTCAGAGGTTGGTCTTGCAATTCCTGTATATTTAGATGGGTCAAATTCTATACCTGAATTATGATTTACTTTTGCCATATAGAATCTAGACTGATATTCTAGTGTGTCACCAATTTTGTAATCAGTGTTTGAATTCCATAACTTTGTCTCGGCTTTATCGTACATGAAACCAGGTGAGTGAAATCCTCCGTTCCAATCAGCAGTTTTCCACCCTACTAATTTTAGTCTTGATTGCCTGAATCCAGTTTCTGGATCAAAAATAATATCGCTGAACACTGTCTTATTATCAAATATTAACATATGTTCTTTTTCGACAGAATGTAATTCTAAGCCATATATTCCAATGTTGTCATTTTTTGATATTATATTAAAAGTATTTCCTTCTCTTTTGACAGATATATCTCTCTCAGATATCGATCTTCCGCCTGCATCTAATACTGTATAATTGTTATAAACATTTTTAAGTTTTCCTATAACTGAATTTTTAGTTTCTAAATTAAATCCACTTGCTCCTGGAGATACTGTAATAGCAGATCCGGCCGCCCAACCTTGTGTTGTCCAATATAAAAATTCGTCTATTGCATTGTCCCAATTTAAAGTTTTTCCTATTTCTTTTGAATATCTATCAAACTTAAATCCTTCAGATTCCAGCCATTTGCCATAACCTTGTAAAAAGTCAACAACGTCTTGTCGTGTTTCAAATAGTGTGCCATATACTACTGTGTCTACTACATCTAAATAATCTTTGTAAACTTTTGCTCTTACAGATCCTTGAACTTTTACAGCATTATTGCTGTTTCTTTTTGGAATGAACATTTTGAAAATTGGATTAGTAATATCGTATCCAGTAACTCGGTATCCTGGTGCTATAGATGACCCATCATCTGATATTGTAGAATTCTTTTCAATTAATACTCCACTGTAATAAAACTTTTTAATAGGATTACTTGTTCTAAAATATATTTTATAGTTTTCTGTAGGTAAAAATTGAGATCCAGAAGTCGATCCTGGTGAAATAGAATCTGTCAAAATTTTCAAATTGGCTTTATCTGTAAAACCACCTAACTTGTATGCAAGTTGAACATTTAGATTTTTCATTTTATCATAATAAAAAATAGCGGGATCTAAATTTTGCGATATCAGATAGTTTACAGCATAAGGCTGATATCCTGCTGTTTGAAATCTTGTTACTATTCCTGTTTCACTATTTGTAGATGTTTCCAAATGATATTTTACACTTGCTGATTTTTGTCTTAATCCTGTTTCAGTGACAACATAATTTCCTACAACATTTTTTGATAATCTGCTAGGATCTAAATAAGTGCCAAAAAATTTGCAAGGCTGTAATACTGCGAGTGCTTTAGTTACTGCAAAAGCAAAACTTGAACTTCTTCTCCATGCTGTTTCTGCCGGTCCGTGATCACCAAACTTGAATGGTTGTTTTAAATTTGCTCTTTGGAAAGATCCAACAATAGTTGCAGGATTTGCCATCGATCCTGCAGAGTTTACTGGAATTTTATTTGACAAGCCAGGCCTTGCATATCTAGAATTGATAAGTCCTGTACTTGCATCATACCCTCTCTCAATATCACTCCACAATACTTCATTACCTGATGTGTATGGACCTGGTCCGTATTTTGATTCCCACTTACTTGGTTTTTCTGAATGTCCTAGCATCTCCCATGGATGAGTGTGTGGTCTATCTGTATCAAAGTAATAATTAAAAATACCTCTCCAGTAACCAGCCTCTTGATCTACTCCATTTATATCTTTACTTGCAGAATAGTTGAAAGTGAAAATGTCTGCTGGCGTGTGTCCACTGTTTGTTCTGAAATCAACATTGTTTCTTCCTGCCCACACATAAAAATCTTCACTCATTACGCCATTAACTTCATTTCTAGTAAACAGATTTTTACTAAATGCTCCTGGCAGTACAGTATGAATATTAAGTAAATCGTTGTTATATGTTGATTTAATATTATTGTAAATTCTTTTTTCTAACTCTAATAATAGATCGTCTCTGAAATCACCGTATGCAATGGTACGAGATCCATCATGTCCTACTATAACATTTTGCGTAGTTCTATAAGTGTTATCTGATTCCAGCGCCGGTGTAAATTTTGGATACATTCCAAGTTTTGTAGGAGTTGGTGGAATATAACTTCCTTCTGTATTAGAATAATCTTTTATTTTAATAATATCTCCTGTAGCAAGTGTTGAAATAAAATTGACACTATCGACTGTTGTGCTGAAAGTATAATCTGTACCGTGTAATAGTTGTACATCATTTTTGTAGACGTAAACTGCCCTGTTACTTAATGTAGTCAAATCAAATATACTGTCAATAGAATACTCTGTTGACGATGGATCCTGAACTGTATATGTTCTTTCAGACACTTTTGTTCCAAAACCTAACATATCTTCATAATAGAAAGGTGATGCAGAATTTTTCCTAAATGTCATTTCTTTAAGGATCTCGTCTACTCTATCTGCTACATTACCATCATATGCTGTTCCGGTTGCTTGAGTGATAAAGTTTTCCTTAAATTTTTGATATTCTAAATTTGCGTAATCTAATGCTGTACAAAAATTTGCTTCTTTATCTATCAAATTAAACATAGCGGAAGTAATTGATCCAGTATGGTTCTGGTAGGCGCCGCCTGTTAAAAATGACTCTGGTTTGTCTCTCAAATTAGTTGGGCCAGGAATCGTACCAGTGATATCAGTTGATCTGTTACTAACGTTTGTAATATGATTCGAAATTTGTCCAAGAGTAAAAGTATCTAATGATCCGTTTAATGGATTGTTAGATAAAATATCTGGTATTTCATATACTCCAATTTCTTTTATTTTTGGAGATGCAGACCAACAAGTAAGTGCAACAATATCATTTACTGTTAAATCTTCTTTAAATTTTACATATCTATTTGATGTACCATCAACAAGAGTGTAATCTGTATCAATTTTTTTAGTTGATCCGTTTACTTTTACTGATACTTCTAAATCAGTTAATGCGGCAGAATCTTTGTAAACATCTATTGGAAATAATTTTTTTTCAGTTGCCGATACAAAATGAGTTCTTCTAACTCTTTGTTTAGATTCTGTTAATCGTTCTTTCCAATTTGTTCTATTATTGTAAGTTGTTAATCCTGTAATTTCGTGTGTAAATCCAGTTGAATTTGACTGAGTAATAAAATCATCACCTGACTTATATCTAAAGGTTCCTGAGTTTACATCTGACTCGAATACCAAGTCACCTACATTATTAATTGTATTGTATTTTACTTTAAGACCTAAAACAGTATCAGTAGTTGCACCCTCTGATACCTTGTATGAAAATAATTCAGATCCTGTAAAATTTGTAGATGAATATTCCGAGTCGTCGCTAAAACTTTTTCCATTTCTATCAAACACATCAAATAACGGTTGTTGATTAAGTTTTGTTTTCTTTTGACCTTCGATCCATTTACTTTCGTTTCTGTCTGGTCCAGCAGTTGTTGAATAGTGCAAAGTTTTTCCTTGGTTCTTTTTACCAAATTCTACAAATACTTGCTCTCCGTCTACTGGATAAGTGTCATCTATTTCTGCAAGTTGTAAAGCAATTACAGTCGAACCTTGAACTTTTACAAACTGTACTTCGTATATTTTGTTTCTAACAAGTTTATCTGTGTCAGCAGTAAACAGTACTCTCATACCGTTTGTTACTTCTACACCGTCAACGTAGTAACCTGTTTGATTAACCATTGATGAAAATACATCTGTTGTAACATCGTCAACTAATGCAACTGATTTTTTTGCAAAAGATCCGTAATTGAATAATTGGAGATTAGCATCAAATTCAATGATTGGTCTTTTTGCTCTGTCGTCCTCTGCTAAAGAAAGTTCAGATCCGTTTGCTGTTGCTGTTGCTTCAATAACAGATTTATGAAACCATCTATTGTATCTAGACCATGCATTTTGATCAATAGAATCTCTCTTAATTGTAATGTAATCGTGCTTGTCTGGTCTGTAAAATGATTTTGCGTATGGTCTTGAATCATATCCTACTGAGTCGTATAAAATAGTTGTTTCAGTAGCATAAGTTTCTGGTGTGATCAAATTATCTACATCTGTCAAAGTAATCTTACTACCTACACCTTCTACATAGAAAGATTTGTCTGCATAATTTTTTGTGTCTATAACATTGGAACCAAATCTAATTTTCATTCCATTTGATAAAGCAGTACCAGTAGTCATTGTGTAATTAATTGCACCTACAATGTCTTCTGCAACATTAATTTTTGTTGTGCTTTTTGCAGTTTGAATTTTGATTACTCCGTGCATCGCACCGTGAACTCCACACTGATAAAATAATGAATCAGGTGCATCTGTTGGCACTGTGAATGTTACTGTACCTTTGTCTGCTCCTCCATTTACAACTCCTTTTGTATAAAGAATAGATGTACTTCCATCAGACGCTAATCCAGACGATACTGGCTCTGTCATAATCCAGAATGGATGTCCTACTGCGTCAACTTTGAATTTATACGTGTTTCCTCTGTATAAAGTAATTGCAGGATTATCTTTTGCTTCTTGCGTTGTAAATCTGTATACACCCACATATGGTACTGACACACCAATCTCTGTTGTTGTGCCTGTTGCAATCTTATCAACTAATATTGCTGTAGGACCATTTGGCATCCAGTAGTATTCTCTGAAATTCACGAGTTTATCAAGATCTACATAGGGATTCCACGAATAAGTTCTCTCTTTGGTCAGTCTATCATGATTGTCGACAGGGGCATTTAGATATCCTAACTGATTTATAAAATCGTCATAAGTTGAAGTAAATTTTACTTTGTCTTCTGGTGTTATAGATGATGTGTCAATATCTGCAATAGTGACTGTTGGCTCTAACTGATACTGCGATCTGCTTTGAGTTGTAGCACCTAAATAGTTGTCTGATATTGATCTTGTATATGCATCTAATCTTCCAATATATCCATCTAATCTCTCTAATCTCCCTTTTTGTATTGCAGGATCTAATGTGCTACTTAAAAACTTTTCGTTTGCATCTGTCCTATAGTAATGTGGTAGATGAGCAATCGTTCTTCTGTATTCACGCCCGTTCTTGTCTGTGATTACTTCGTATCTTTTTGTGCTGTCAATTGAATTGTCTGCCATCTTTAGTATCCAGTACCACTAACTGTTCCTGTTGTAGTGGATCCTGATACTGCTGATGTTGACCTTGCTGTTTTTGTCGTTGTGGTTGTTGACGTTACAACTGTACCTGATGCTTGAAGTTGATTTGCTCCAATGGCATCAATAATTGCTACATCATCAACGGTGGCCCCACTAATGAAAATTTCGTTTGATGTTCCAGATATTTGAAATAATGATCCAAACACTTGTCCTGTTTGATTTGGTACTATAACAACTGTTAATAAATGCGGTGCTAACCTATTATGTATATGTGCCGCTAATTCTGTAAAGTAAAATGAATCTCCAAAATCAAAATTGTTTAGTGCAAAAAATTGATCTATTGTGTCGACTACCATTGTTTTTATCACTGCATTCGAAATATTCGAATCTGGATTTTTTACAACTTTAAATGTTGCTTGATATTCTTCCTCGGATTTTGTTCCAAATAAAATTTTGTATGATACTGGATGATATATGATCTGGTCTGATAACCCTTTGACTGGATTTAATTTGTTCGAGTAACTGATTCTTAAAGCATCTGAAGTACTTGGTTTAGGTTTTTCTCCTCCAGTTTTTAACCATTTTCTAAATAATGTGTCATATGATCTTTCTAATAGATATATGTCAACTATATTAGATACTGATGGATCTATCCTTGTGTTATTTCCTGCAAAATGTTTGTATTGGAAATCTATAGACGATCTTCCTTTTCTCGCATAGTAATCTGTAGTTGGCACTAATGAATTTGTTGCACTGCTATATTTTTTAATGACATCTTCTGCAGAATCATAAAAATAAAACAGTTGTCCGTCTGTGTATGAGCCAGGCAAAACAATACTAGATTCTTGTTGCGTTACAATAAAATTACTTGCATCATATGGTCTGAATCTTTCAATACTATTATCTGCTGAAATAAACTTCTCATAAAATACAAATTTAGTTGATTCACTTAATGTAGGCTCTACTAGTATTTCGAATAGTTCTGGATTATCGACTACGCCATCATCGTCTGAATCAAAAAATCCTACTTTGACTTTCCTATTATCTTGATATCCATCTTGCTCAGTAATTGTATCAACAACTTGCCAAACGTTTGGATAACCCACTGCATTACCAGTACTTACAAGTGTGTTATTTTTCAATAATTTTATTGTATCTTTTTTAGTCTGCCCTGTTGTGTAATCATAAATGTTTTCTTGAGGATCAAAATAGAACTTGTTTTGTCCAGCAGATTCAAAGATATAATCCAATTTTCTGTATGTGACTGTGTATGTAGACCCGTCGTTTTCAAAATTAAACCACCAACTCTGATCAAGATTAGTACCTGTTGTGTCTCCTGCTAATCCTAAACTAAATGTATTGTTTGCACTTATATTTGTTGTTGTTATAACTTTCCATGTTCCTGTTGTTTCGTCATATCTAAGTGCAAAGTTTTCATATGCAGTAATTCTATTTTGTAGGTCTGCTTTTAATGTTGCACCTAACGATGTTGCTAATTGTGGAATGACTGCTTTAACAACTGCGTTGTCTGGTATCACATCTGCTAAGGTAATTGGACCCACACCAGATTCTAAATTTCCAACTCCGCCGTTTGCTCCGTCTCCTACCACAGATGCCACTTTTGCCCATTGTCTATCCTGTGCTTCATCTGTTGATGCATCTACAAGTTTTCCGTTTTTGAATTTTCTTGTATCAGGTGATGTAAATTTAATTAATGCACCAGGTTTGACAAATTTTAAGTTTGATGTTGAAAATTCGCCAACAACAAGTGGACCACTTGAAAAAATATATCCTGTATTCGTATTTGTGCTTGTGGTTGTACTATTCCAAGATGTTGATAGTAATGAAAGATCTTTTGATCCATATTTGTCATAATAAAATTGCCTTGAATATGGCTGTTTTAGTTTTGTTTCAATTTTTGTGTTTAATGTGTTTAAAATATCGTTCTTAGTATTGAAAGTAAAAGTAAAAGAAGGTAAAGTCTCTTCTCTATATAATATACCATCGTCTGCAATTACATTTACATTAGAATATGATCCTGTAGGATCAACTATTTCTTTTGCTCTAGATATACCAGATGCTGTTCTGTTGATGGATCTAATTTTTATTATTTCCTGTGATGCTTTCAAAGGTACAATATTATAATCTTCTGCTGTAATCATTCTATCTTGAGAATAGTATACCTGTGGTGCTTTTTCTCTTATTGATGCACTGGACTCAGACTGGGCAGAATTGTACAGTGTTTGCTCCAAACTTGCCCCTATTGTCAAAGTTTGTCCTGCACCATTTTTATCTATGTATCCAATGTTAAATTGAATATTTCTTAAATCAGCAGGCTGAACAGTGTATCTTTCATTAGCACTTGTTCTATAGTATGCTCTGAATCTTCCCATAGGAATATCTGCAAAGTTTCCGTCACCGAAAACTAAATCAACGGCATCATTTGCTTTTGTGACTGCATTGTAAATATTTCTTACACCTGCATCTATTGAATTGTAAATTGCATTGTTACCTGCCAACGTTGGAACCTGTTTCCACAAAGCAGATGGCTGTCCAAAATCATCTAGTTGCCATAGCCACATATCTGAATCATTAATATTGTTGGCACTCAAAGGTTGTACTAAATTTGTTACAGAATCGTTAATTGTAAACTCTTCTGTTTGTAAAGTACCTTCTTTGAACAAAGCAAAAAATCCTGTATTGTTTGATGAATCTCCTGCACCATCACTTCTGTAAACATAAGAAAATGATCCACCAGGCAAAGGCATTCTTTCATAAATGTAATCCTGTTTTAAAATTGTTGCTGGTACAATTTCAAATTTTCTTGTTATACCACTTACTGGTCTTGAGAACGTGTACATAGGAATATCCGTGTTACTAGACCTAGTTGCGTAAATTTCTGTAGATATATTTCCTACTTTTCCTGATTCTAAAGGCTTACCGAATGTTTGGTTTGACTGATTTATTCCATTTAATATATTGACAAAATGTTCTCTGTAATTAGGATTTGCCGCATCATTCCAACGCACAGTCAATCCTGCAAGATTTTGGCCTGCACTATCTCTAATATTTTCTGACGTAGAAACTGATGTAAATTTTAGCAAACCAACTGCTGGTTTGTTTCTAGCGGCATTGTAATTAATAAGTCTTGCTAATCGCAATACTGAATTTCTTCTAGATGCAGTTTCTAAAAAGTTTTCTCTTGCATTCAGGTCTACTCTGAATGATAATGACTGAGCAATATAGGCTATCAAATCCAGTAAAGCAATATACTCAGAACTCTCAACAAAGTCATTGAAATCATCTGGATAATTCTCCTGTAGATATGCAACCATAGTTCTACGTATGGTTTCAAAATCATAGGATTTGAAATCTGCAGTCTGAAAAGCAGTGTAGATTTTTCTCCAATCTTCTGCTACTAATAATCTATTTTGTCTTTTTGTGGCCATAATACTTTAATAACGATATTTATAGTATTAATTATGTGCGTATATTAAGATAGGCGTAAACTGTTTTCTCTGTCAAATTTGAACACTAATTTCTCGGTAATATTATACGGAACGTAGGTCAAAGAGGCCTGAATTGCTATACCATGCTCATATTCTTCTACTATAATTTCATTTGTTGCTAGACGTGGATCAGCATTAAGTTGCTCAGTCACGTCATCAATAATTAATTGTCTTGTTGCTTCTGTTAATGGCTCAAATAATGCATCGTATATAATTGTACCAAATGCAGGGTTTTCTACTCTTTCGCCCTTTCTCACAGATAATCTGTTCATCAAGTCCTGCTTTATTAATTCAAAATCGTACAATTTAAAATTAGTTCTTTCTGAACGTGAACTAAATCCTCTGAATGCGTTTCCTCTGTTTATCATGTTGTTTTTTTCATCAGCCATTTGTCATATTCCTTTTATTTTTTCTTTTGCCAACCCCATCCTTCGCCTGATTGTGCTTTTTTCAGTGCCTCATCTTGTGCCTTCTCAAAGTTTTCTTTTCCACCCCATGCGGCATACATATCATCACTGTACAATCTATCTATGTTACTCGAACTTGTTTTTTCACTAATTCCACTAAACATATCTGTATCGAATCCAAATATCTTTCCTATATTTTTACTCACTGATGCTAAATTTTTGCCCAGTGAATCTTTAATACTATTAACCTCTGTGACAGCAACCACTTTATTTCCTACAACGTGTTTGTGTACACTCTTTATTTTATTTACATCAATCGACAGCGATTCTTTTGTAATTGGACCATCTAAATGAGGTGAGACTATTGTTTCTGATTTTTTGATTACAGAATCTCCTAAAATATTTCCTATAGTTTTTGCACTGGATTTAAGTTTAGATAAATTACCATCTATATGCGGATTTGGAACATTTATCATTTTAGATAGATCTCCCTTCATTTGAATTATGCCATCTTTGTTTGCAAATACTTTATCTTTGAAAATATTAGCGGCATCACCTGAAACTAGACTATCAATATTTTGTTTAAACATCGACGACGCCTCGTTTGCCAAACTTTTAATCTTTTTAACATCGAAAGGTCCTATTGGTTTTATATCCTTTCCAAAGTTATTCCAAGGTCCCGGTGCCTCCATACTTTTCATATTTGCTAAATCAAACTTTTTAGTATAATTTTTTGCAAAGTCTTCTGCAGTCGATTGTATTTTTTCTATATCGATAGATTTATCAAGGTTCAATGATTTAATTTTTGCTTCTACATCTGCTTTTACTTGGTCTGCTTTAATGACCTCATTTGAACTGACTCTGTTGGATTGAGCAATACTTTCTGCATTCTCAGGATTTTTAGATTTTGCAACAACGTTATCATCATTTGCGTTTGCACCTACAAAGGTATTCATTCCTCTTGTCAGTCCATAATGGTATTCATAAGGTTCATGAGTTGGAACTCTCATACCATCAATTGATTCGTTAATCTCGTCTTCCCATTTCAAAGGTTTAGGTCTAACTTTATTTGCACTATTGACATCACCTATAGGAGTTACTAATGTATTTGTTCCTGCAGGATCTTCCGATAACATATCTGTTCTAATTAAATTCTTAACTACTTCTGCATTTGGTGTGATTGTGTTATGGTGGACTTGGGTTCCTGCTAAATGAACTTGTCCTCCTGAATGATGTTCCTGTCCTGTTCCTGCATAAGATAGTATCGCTCCTGCGGGTGCTTTTGTTGTAAGTGATCCACTAACTGCGTGTAATTTAATATCGTTGTCAGCAATTTGTTGAATGTTTCTTCCGTCCATTACTACTTTATCTTTTGCTTTCATTTTAATTTGCCCTTTAGCAAACATATTGATATTTGAATCACTGTGTAAATTGATATTGTTTGTAGAACGTATGTTCAATCCACCACCTGCATAAATGTCAATTGCACCATTTGAGGCAAGTTGCACCCAAGATTCTCCAGATGCGTTTCCTATATAAATCACACCCTCGGTGTCGTGCAATAATATTTGATGTCCTGTTGAGGTTCTTAGTCTTATGTGCTGATTGTCTTGCTGTAAATCGCCATCGTCCATGACAAAAGTATGTCCTGGCAATCTGTTGACAACTTGATCTTGAATAGCATCTCTGGCACCAAGTTTATATTTTCTTGCTGTCGGACTTCTATCCAGAGGACCCGGTGTGCTGATTCCAAATACTGCACTTGGAGATTCTCTTCTAGCAGAAGATGTTGTTGTTCCTCTAACATCGTCCTGTATTAATCCTTGTTTTCTCAGTGTTTCTGCGAGTGGATGAATTGGTTTTGATAGTGTGTCATAATTTCCTCCACCGCTATCCCATGCCTTTTTGTTTACCTCACCTGCAGGTACCGAAGTTGTGCCATAAATTTTTTCTTTTGATAAACCTGCCGAATGATGTCCTTTGATATCTTTAGTTCTTGTTTGTTCCGATGAAGCAATTCCAGGTATCATGTGGTTAACATATGCATCTTGTATACAACCTATCCAAAATGCCTGATCAATTTTTCCTTCTGCAAAAATTACTAGCACTCTGGTATCTATGTCCGGTGGAGTTGCCCACATACCGTATGAGTGTTGTGAATTTGCGTAATCAAACGGATCTGCTTTGTCAGTTGCGTTTAAACTTTTTACACCATAAAACGGTGTAAGATATTGACAGGTAATTAGATCAGATACTTTAGGATCGTTAGTTTTTGAAAGATTGGGTATCAACACTTTGATTCTTCCCATTCTCTCTGGATCCGAGTTTTGCTTTACAACAGCAACATAAGGACCAGCATTGATATTGACATATGACTCGTCTTTTCTAGGCGCCTTTGTTGTTGCAACATCTCCGCTTAAATGAATATTAGCCATCTAATTACAATCCTCCCAACACATTTCCATATGGCTTGCCGGTTTTTGGATCAATCAAAATCCGTTTATTTTCATATTGCTCTTTTCGTTGTTTTGCTAGTGGATCCCATTTTTTAATTCTACCACCTTGAAAATCGTGTTTTACTCCAGGTAAAATTTCATGTTTAACATTATTAAGGTTCATCATGTCATACTCCGTAACTGATACTGTGTCAGAACCCGGATTATGGTGTTCAGTTGCCGCAACAAATGTTTCTCCTGTTGGATAGAATCTAATTTCCTGTGCATTTTCACTGTATGAAAATGTACCATCTGTTTTCTTTTCTGAATCATCTTTAGAAATTTTTGCTGTTTCGATAGACGGAGTTGCTGTTTTATTTGTTCCACCTTGGTTTTTAATTCTTATCATCATTAAGTCCTGTGTAAATTGTCCGTTTTCAAAATTGCTTGTTACTTTAACTACTTTATACAATCCTGAAAATCTAACATTCTTTCCTGACTTATTAAAATTATATGTTCCTGCTTTCTCGTCAAAGTCTGTTGGAAATTTAAAATCTAGAGTCACTAATGGTTCTGCTTCATCGAGGTTGAACGATCCTGTTTCCTCGCTCCATGTGTGTCCTTTTACTGTTCCCATTTTTTTTGCTACCATAACAGGATTTTTTGGATCATAGTTTGGCATATATGACATTGGAATATACTGATCATTTCCTATCCACGCAGGATCTCCCATAATATTCATCTCAACCTTGATCATGTCAGCCAAAGGATTTGTCAGGTAGTCATAAAATTCTCTTGTTTTCGCAGATTTTTTATCACTGGCGAATTCACCATCGTTTTGTGAACCTGAAGACACCGGGGAACTTCTAACGCCAAATAATTCGTCTCCATAAAGACCGTTTCGACCAATAAACATATTTTCTGTCTTTTTTTCATTGAAGTCATTTAATTGTTTACTGTCATGATCTAATGTTGATGCATCTGCCATTCTTGCTTGGAAGAAAGCATATTTGTAATTTATATTAAGATCCAGGATGTCTAAGTTTTCACCGGTGTAGATGTAATTGTATTTCTTCTTAACCAACTTGCCCCATTTGCCTGCACCTGTCAGACCTGGAGCAACAAAGTTTCCTATGTGTATCAAGTAGGGTTGAATATGATAGTGTATTGTTTTTCTGTGCATTTTAGTAATTGCATCCAACGCCGAATGAGTATACACACTTGTAATTATTTTAAACCAAGGCACATATTCTTGCTGAATCCTTTTTTCTATAGGTGCTCCTGCGGCACCGGAAGTAGATTGCATTGTTTTTTTCCAATATTTTTCAACGAAGTTTGTTGCAATATCATTATAAGCAGAAGTACGCATCATTATGGCTTCTAGAGTACTTGGTATTGCTGTGCCGTCTCTCATTTGTAGTGCTTTCAATAAAGGAAATGCTTCACGTAATTCTTTCTGAAATCCTGAATCAATATAATCTGGTGCACCCGGTCTTGTCCCAATCGGTGGCACATCAAATTTTCCTATATTCCAAAACGTCATTGGATCACCTGCCGACTCTACTTTCTGCCCATCAAAATATGGGTCAAAGGTAATCCTGTATTCGTCTTTTAGTTCTCTCTGTTTATTTTCAATCTCTGTTTCCTGAATATTATCGATACCGTTCACTATCGATTCAAATTGTTCTGCAATACTGCCTCCTGTAACTTCTATCGGTCCTCTAACATAGTTGAATCTGTTGACCATCGCAAACTCTGTGTAGGGTAATGCAGTCAAGGTGTACCGAGAACCTGCTTGGTTGATATCTACTGTTGAATTAACTAATTTAATTGGATAATATTTTTTTGATACTCCTTCGATACTTCTTATTGGATTTCCTTTTGAGTCATATCCTACAAACTCTAGGGTCAACAAGAACGGAGCATCCATGTGATCAAGATATCCACAATTATTAGCCGCACCTCGTAGTTTTTCATACAATGTTACACCAAACGGTTCTGACAGTTCAAACTCAATTTTTGTAAAGTTCATTAACTTTCTATCTTCGTTGGGAGCATGAACTCCTTCAATGTTTACTCTTTCAAAATAAATGTCGTGATTTTCTCTTAATATATCTCCCGAAAATTTCATAGAGGAACCATACTTGCCCTGTAACCTTTCTTCTTCTTTTCTTCCCGCGGTCTTTAACGCCTCTTGGAATCCCGGGTCGACTCCTTCATAATCTCCGCTTCTCGCACCCGCTAATTTTTCACTACTGAATCCACCACCTGCTCCTATACCTCCGGATCTTGCAATAATGTCATGAGCAGGAGCACCTATTATTGTTGCAGGGTATCTCACATCTGCTTCTCTCAGACCTGAAAGTGTAAAAATATAATTGTAACTTGCGTACTGGTGTAAAACATTTGTGTGAACAAACTTTGCCTCGTCTTGTGCATATCTTGCCGTGTATTTTGCCGCGGAGACACTATCGACTTCGGTGTCATCTTTGTGACCTATTACAGTTTCCGTTGGCTCCTCCTCAACGAATTCCTCTACTTTTTTTATAATCTTTTTATTATTTTTGGCAGAGTTTATGGCTATCGGATGCATTGAAGTTCTATTGTTTTCAATTTTTTCTTCAATAGTTGCACCATCTGTGGTATCATCTTTGATTGCTTCTGCGATGTCAGATGCAACGATTGTCTCTAAATCTAAAGCAAATACGTTTATTCCAGTCTTGTTGAAATACTCAATCTTCTCATCGTAAGACATTTTTTTGATTGCTTGTATTTCTGCGGAAGTTAAGTCTGCCATACTAAATTCCTAAGTCGTTTTGCAGATTACTTAATTTTGGTATTCTTATTTCTGTTCCTGGTTTGAAGTCGTATATGGGATCTTCTATTTGGTTGGGATTTCTTTGAGCAAACACCCACCATAACCTTGGAGTGCCATATAAGTCAAATGCTAATAGGTCAGGTCTATAAGCATAAATTCTATCTATCTCGTAAATGATGTCATCAGCGTCACCGGTGATAGGTCTCGGGTTGAATAAATCTAAATGAGTTTCTGTCTGTTCTGTGTTATGATACGGAGAAGTGTTTGAATATTTTGCCATTAAATGAATCCTACTCCGTCTTTGTTTTGTAAATCACCAGATATAAAATCTTTCATATTAAATTTCTTAATTGTTTCTCTTGAGTAAACTGGTTGTATTTGAATTGTGAATAAACTTTGTGTCGGTGCCCATGTTTCTGGTAACGCAGTATCTTGATCGATAGATTTCATTTCGTTTGGATTGAATGTGTCTGCACCTGAATTCATTGCACCACCCATACCCATTTGACTTGTTGAAATATAATCTATACCTTCTCTTAATTCACAAGTAAATGTTGTGATGATTACAGGAATATTTTTAAACACATGATTTCCGTATCCGTTCAATGTACAAATCGGTGGTGGATTTCCTTTGTTTGCATCTGCATCCTCTCCACCAAAAAACATTTTTGTTGCCGCTCTTAGGAAATGTAATGTTGCTACCCAATATAATGCGTCTTGTTGATTTTGCACAGGAAACTCAGCAACGATTGTCATGTTTGCAGGTTCTGAATTTTGATATGCATAGAAAGGATAGTTTGCATGAGTTGTTGCTAATGGATTGTAGTTTGCATTATGTTGCAAAATTACAGACGGTGTTAAAGGAAATATAATTCCTCCTTCTTCTGCCAAAGGTCCTAATATATTTGATTTAGATTGAGATGCTGTTTTTCCTCCGCCATTAAAGAAGAAGTTATACATATCTTCGCCTTTACGTAAAGTTAACTTAACTCTCCAATCTGTTTGTTTTGATCTTCTAGACCATTTTGCAGTGGTATTAGAAGACATAGGTCCTTCGCCGCCTGGTGGTAAACCTGCACCAAACAAACGTCCTAAAGTCCTGCTGAAAATATTACCACCACTAGATTTAAACACCTCTGTTAGGGTCTTTTTATCGGGACTAAATTTATCTTCTATATCTGCCATATTTTTCCGGTTGCGTTTCCAAAATATATTTTGTATACTTTAAACATATTTATAGGCACAATAATAGGCGTATTTAATTCCCCTTACGGCACACTTTAACAGACCTGTTTGTGGTCAACTTTGCAATTACAATTACATAGAGAAAAAAAAGGATATGAGAAGAGTAAAGTACCTAAACAACCGAGATCTGTTGGCTGAAATACACAAGAGTAAGAATACTTACAGTTCCTTTGTGAATGATGAAGATTCTGCATTTGATGTCATTGTGCCATCTCTGGAAAAAATTAATATTAGATCTATTTCCATGGCAAAAAAGAACAAAGCCAAAAAACTCACTCAATTGGCATGGGAAAAAGCAAAAGAAGAAGGACAGAAAAAAATTAAACTTACAGATTTTACTGTTTCTCCTAGGAAAATAGAAAAGACTGACCTAATATTTAGAGTTATGACATTTGATCATGTTCCTCTAGATCCTGACAGAAAAAGAAATCCAAAATCAGTTGCTGATAAACACGTGAAAGTGAATTTTCCGCCATTTCAACACTACAAAATTGATAAAAAAGGAAAATTAGTTTGTGTTGGAAAATCTCACTGGGAAGGTGGAATGGGTAATGGAAAATTTATTTTAGATCGTGGAAAAATTACAAACGAACTTGCAAAGATGTTCATGAAATTGTGTGAACGTTATGGTACGAGGGCAAACTGGAGAGGTTATACATATAACGATGAGATGCAGTCGCAGGCACTTATGCAACTATCACAAATTGGTTTACAGTTTGATGAATCTAAATCAGAAAATCCATTTGCATATTATACTGCCGCAATTACAAATAGTTTCACAAGAATATTAAACATAGAAAAGAAAAATCAAAACATAAGAGATGACTTGTTAGAACAAGAACACATGAAACCATCGTTTACAAGACAGAATCAAAACGAGTTGGCTTCTGAATCTTATCCGAAAAAATCACAAAGTTTACATGGTACAGTGAGAGTGGCAACAAAAACTTCTATAAAAGAATTAAACAGAAAACTGAAAAAAGAACAGAGAAATAAAATCAAGTACGATAGTGATGACGAAAGAATAGTTGACGAGACAATATCAGATCAAGAACATGATTTATTAAAGTATAAGGATATGAAAGCAGAAGATAAGAAACCAGTTAAATTAAAAACTTGGGGTTCTAGAGGTAAAAAAAATTAAAATGGCTTTTTTTAAGAAGGTCGCTTGTTTTACTGACATACACTTTGGTATGAAGGGTAACTCTAGAATACACAACGATGACTGCGAAGCATTTGTTTATTGGTTTATTGAACAAGCCAAAGCACATGGTTGTGAAACTTGCATATTTCTAGGAGATTGGCATCACCATAGATCTGCAACAAACGTTTCCACTATGAACTATACTGTTTCTAACATGGAAAGATTAGGTGCGGCATTTGAAAAAGTATATGTAATAATGGGTAACCATGATTTGTTCTACAGAGAAAAAAGAGAAATCAATTCCATGGAGTTTATAAGAAATATTCCAAACATACATTTAGTCAACGAGTGGATCGAAGATGAGGATGTTGCAATTATTCCGTGGATAGTCGGAGACGAATGGAAAAAAATTGCAAGTATGAAACAAAAATATGTGTTTGGACATTTTGAATTGCCATATTTTAAAATGAATGCAATGGTGGAAATGCCAGATGTTGGCACTATTAAAACTGAACACTTCAAAAATTGCGGTATGGTATTTTCGGGCCACTTTCATAAAAGACAACAAAATGGAAATGTAACATATATGGGTAATGCTTTCCCACACAATTACGCTGACGCAGGTGACGATGAACGTGGTATGATGGTATTGGAATTTGGCGGAGAACCAAAGTATATAAATTGGCCGGATATGCCAAGATACAGACACATCAAAATAAGTGAACTGCTTAAAAATGCAGACGATTTATTAGAACCTAAAATGTATGTTAGAGTTGGGTTAGATATAAAGATAAGTTATGAAGAAGCAAACTTCATAAGAGAAACGTTTATAGACAAATATAAATTAAGAGAATTACAATTGATACCAGAGCAAATTGATCAAGCACAACAACCACTTGTCGAAGTACAAAAATTTGATTCGGTTGATCAGATTGTTTTAAAACAATTAGAGGGTGTTGATTCTGAAACATATGACAAAAATATACTAATGGCAATTTATAGGAACCTAGATGTTAACCATTAAAACATTATCAGTAAAGAATTTTATGAGTGTAGGCAATACTGCACAAGGTATAAATTTTGATAATAAAAATCTTGTTTTGGTAATTGGGGAGAACTTGGATTTGGGAGGCGATGATGCTGGAGCAAGAAACGGTACTGGTAAAACAACAATTATAAATGCACTATCATATGTATTTTTTGGAGAAGCATTAACACAAATTAGAAGAGATAATCTTGTTAATAAAACAAATGAAAAAGGCATGATGGTTGCTGTAACATTTGTTAAGAATAATATTACATATACTATCGAGAGAGGTAGAAAGCCACAGATATTTAAATTTTATGCAAACAACATAGAACAAAACACAGATTCAAACGAGGCACAGGGAGAAAACAGAGAGACACAACACGAAATAAACAAGTTGCTTGGTATGACCCATGCTATGTTTAAGAATATAATTGCATTAAACACATACACACAACCGTTTTTAGCAACTAAACAAGCGGAACAGAGAGAAATTATAGAACAATTACTGGGTATAACATTATTAAGTGAAAAATCCGATCTACTTAAAGATCAAATGAAAGCAACAAAAACAGAATTGCAAGAAGAAAAATTTAAAATTGATGCAAAAATATCATCTAACACAAAGATTGAAGAATCAATAGAAAGTTTAAAAATAAGATCACGTGCATGGCAAACACAAAAAGATCAAGACTCAATAAACTTTGCTTCGGCGATAGCAGAACTTGAAAAAGTAGATATCAAGGCAGAACTTGATGCACACAAAAAATCCCAAGCACATAGTCAAAATTATTTGAAACTAATAAGTCTGCAAAAAGAAAAAGCATATCACGAAGATTCATTAACAAGAGCAGAAACAAACGTCACAAAAACAGAATCAGATTTACAATTTGCAGAACAGGCCAAGTGTCCGACTTGCGAACAATCATTGCATGACGAAAAACATAAACAATTAACTGATAAGTTGGTTACTACATTAACCGAAAGTAAAACAGATGTAGAAAAAGCAAAAAGTGATCTTGCTAAAATACAACAAAACATTGACGATATTGGTGATTTAGGACAAACCCCTGACACGTATTACGATACAATAGATGAAGCATATAATCACAAAGGTTCATTGAAAGACCTACAAAGACAACTAGAGCAAAATGAAATAAAACAAGATCCATATGCAGAACAAATTGCTGAACTAACAAAAACCGCAATACAAAAAATCGATTACACTACAATAAACGAATTAGAAGACTTGAATAGACACCAAGACTTTTTGTATAAACTTTTAACAGCAAAAGATTCTTTTATTAGAACTAGAATTATTGAACAAAACTTAACATATCTAAATCAACGTTTAGCATATTACTTAGGACAAGTTAAACTTCCGCACACAGTGACATTCCAAAGTGATTTGAATGTACAAATCGAAGAACTTGGCAGAGAACTTGATTTTGATAATTTGAGTAGAGGAGAAAGAAACAGATTAATACTATCTTTGAGTTGGGCATTTAGAGATGTATGGGAAAGTCTTTATCAACAGATCAACTTATTGTTTATTGACGAGTTGGTTGATGCAGGAATGGACGCATCTGGTGTTGAATCTTCTATAGCAGTGTTAAAAGACATGAGTAGAAAGCAACAAAAGAATATTTTCCTAATATCTCACAAAGATGAGTTGGTAAGTCGAGTAAATTCAGTACTAAAAGTTGTAAAAGAGAATGGTTTTACCAATTACAACAATGATGTTGAAATAATAATTTAAATTTTACTTGACAAAACCAGATCATACGTGCTTTAATTGTTGATATATTAATTAATAATATAAAAGAGGATATAATTATGTCACAAACACATGAACAGATCATGACAGAGATCCAAACTTACTCTGAAGAGAATCAAAAATTCACAGAGAAAGGTGTTAAAGCAAGTGCCACTAGAGCAAGAAAGGCATTAGCATCTCTTTCAAAATTGATCAAAGCAAGAAGAAAAGAAATTCAAGAAGTTAAGAACGCGGCAAAGACAGCGGCGTAGTTTTTTAATTATTGAGATCTCATAAAAGCCTGTGCAGTTTTTTTGTACAGGCTTTTTTTATGACTTAAGGATTCCTTTAGTTTGTTTTTCTCTTAATATTCCAGATCCGTGTATCCTTACACGAATATGACCGTTGTAGTAGTCATCAGTTTCTAAAACTTTACGTGCAAATTGTTCTCTAGCCTCTATATAAGATAATTCTGCTTTTGATTTACAATAAAAAAGTATTTCTCTTTTAAATTTATCTTTACCAATTTTTTCGATGTCTTCATTCAAGGCATCACTTGAACCAAAATAGTCTTTCCAATCAGATTCAACCTTATATCTACGTTTATTAACTCTCCCTTTCAAAGGAGGCCTTGCTTTTTTGAATTCTGCTAATTTTTTTCCTATATACATCCTACCATTAGTTGTATTTGTTATCTGATAAACAAATCCAACCACACCATCTGGTAATTCATCAATAGGTTTTTCTTTGTATGTCCATTGCATACTCTTATTTAAAGCCAAAAAGATTGACCTGAAAAAATGTTTGTGTTATATACAAGTGATAGGCAAAAACAATCTCATAAAATTTCTCATAGGCAGAATATAGCATCTTTGGTACAATAGGGAATTACGGTGTAACAACACAGGCGAATCCCTTGATGCACAAGGCAAAAATGATGAGGCTCTTAGAAAAAGATAAACCTCAAGTTTACCAAATACTATTGTGTAAGGGTTTGGTAGGCTCGCGTTGGATGAATGAGTTAACGGGTACAGCACAACCGCCCGGCGAAAGCAACGATACACAATGACTGCGATACTCGCCACAGGGTTTCAAAGTGATTCGGCTAGAAATAGCCGAATTATGACTGCTAATCTGCCACAGAGTACGCAACGTTCAAGTTGCGTTAAAGTTATTTTTAGAAGTTTGCGTAAGTTAGAAGTAAACTGAGCGTAGCGAAAGTTTAGATGGCTGTAAGCCATCTTTTAGTTGAGTTTGTTACTCTTCGTCCTCTCCGAATTTATTATATTTTTCCGACATTACTGATCTCAATTCCGGTTGTTCCGATTCTTCAATGTTTTCAACGTCTTCCTGAGTCAATTCTACCTCTTTGTCAGGTTCATAGTCCTTTAATTTTTCCTTTGCGATCTTTAGAAGTTCTTCTGTGGTCTCTAATTTTGCTTTTAGTGTTGCTACCTTGAGTTTAAGTTCGTCATTTTCTTTTTTTACGCCGGCGGCGTGTTTACCAACCGAGTCTAAATCGTTGTTCGCATTTTCCAAACGTATGAGGATTTGTTTGTTTCGGCTTTCCTTGTGATGTATAGCCTTATGTAGATCTTCCTTCTCGTCGTTAAGATCTTTTATGGTATGCTTTAGTTCGGAAACTAGGTCTTGTTTTGCCATATTGTGTAATTATCCTGATTTTTGGGTACCATTAAAGTATTATATAATGATTTAGAAGAATGGCTGGCCTGTTTTCTTTGCTGTTTCCAGGTTCTCTTTTATAATGTCTGATATGATCTTGCGTTCTTCGTTGCTCATATGCAGTGATTCCTGCCATGTTACGCCACCTCGCATATACCAACATATTTTGAGTAGTTCGTGTTTGATGTTTTTTGATTCATTGTCGAGGTCTTTGAAATACGAGATAATGTCAGATTCCCCCATTGTCAGCAACTTTATCCGAAAAAATTTGCGTTGTCAAACGTGATCGGCACTTGGTATGTTGCTGGTGCGCCTTTCTTAATCTGTTCCTCTGTGGATTTTGCTGTCATTGGTTTCAAAGATCCTTGCTGTCTGATTCTAACCAGTGCCGACTCTAATTCTTGAACCAATTTTGACTCTGCATTCTCGATGAACTCCTTTATCTGTGCTGAATCAGATACAGTATCACCTGACGGAAGAGTGATTGTTTCAATGTTGGACAACAATAGTTGTGAGTTTAAATCTGTGAGTGTCTTGAAACTTTCATTGAACATCTTTGTTTTTTCATCATCGCTGATGTTCGCACTATTGACCTGCATATATTTTCTTTGCTGTTCAAAAGTTTTAAGTTGTGTTTCGGTCATCATCTTATAAGTCAACGGCTTCACTTGTATCTTCATTCCGTTGGGCAATGAAGTGGATTCCGTGATGGCTGTTCTGTTTATTTCTTCTAGCATCGATGGTAGATTGACAGTGTGTGATACAGGTTCATTGATTTTTGGCACAGATGTCTGCACATCCATTGTTTCTCCGTATCCTGCAATTCTAATTGCAATCAAAATTGTGTCCACATCATAGTTTACCAATCTCCATGGATCCTTGATGTCTGGTACACATGATTTTATGACATCAACTGTGGATTGTCCGCTCATGAGTGAATCAGGTGTTTTAAATGCCAGGTCGTCTTTGGCAGTCATTGGCAATACTGCGTGTTCTCCGTTCTCTGTTGGTGTTACTATGTCTTCGGTATAGTATTTTCCGCCAGACGGAAACTTGATATAGATCGCTGGTTGTCTATAGTACTTGCTTAAAGGGTTTGCTTTTTCTTCCATTTTCTTCTTCTATAAATATACTTTGTTAACGTATGTATGTCAATATTTATATGCGTATATAATGGTGGTACAAAACAATGGATGAACAACAACTTAAACAGATGCTCAGTGAGGCCTTCAGTGCCTCTGATATAACAAGGTTCAAGTCAGAACTGAAGAAATCTGCTGAAGAAACCAAAAAAATCACAGAAGCAGAGAAGAAATCGCTCGAAAAACTGGTTAAGAGCAGAGAAGAATTAATCAAAGCATCAAATAACCTACAAGGGCACTTTGGCAAGTTCGGTAAACGAATGGGTATGTCAGAGACCATGGCATTCAAGTTTGGTCGAGCCGCAGAAACCACAGCAGGATTTACTGGTAAACTTGGTAGAGCCATGTACGAAGGTACTGGACAGATACAAGACTTCACAGATACACTGAAAGAGTTTGGCCCAATCGGAGAAATGCTGGCCAGAGTGGGTACCGCTGTTGGTGGTAGTCTTGATATGTACAGAACTCTGTCTGATGTTGGAGCATCATTCAGTCAAAACTTAATCACAATGAGAGAAACTGCCGCGAGAGCAGGATTACCTTTGGAAGATTTTGCAAACATGATTGGAAAAAATTCCGAGGAACTTGCAAAATTATTTGGAACGACATCTCAAGGTGCAATTGAATTTTCAAATCTTTCAAAAGCATTGAGATCAACATACATCGAAGAACTTGCACCACTAGGACTTACGGTTGAACAATTAAATGAACAACTACTAACATCATTTGCAATCAATCGAAGATCTGGATTGTTCCAACAGATGGATGATACTCAAAGAATTGCCGCAGGTGCGGAATTGATCAAACAAATGGACAGGTTGGCAAAACTTACAGGTGCTCAGAGAGATGACATTGCCGCTCAGATGGAAGAACAACTTTCAAACTCTAGATTTTTAGCGGCAGTACAAAATATGGGTCCTTTGATTAAGGCAGAAGCAGAATCATTCGCGGCAAGTGTTGCAATGATTTCGAAAGACTTGGCACCCGGAATTCAAGATCTAATTGCATCAGGCGGAGTACCTGTTACACAGGCGGCCCAAGAACTTGCTATGGCCATGCCAGAACTTCAACCAATTATCGAACAACTAAGAGCAGGTAGCATTAATAGTGAAGAAGCATTGAGATTGATGCAGATTGCGGCGAGGGAATCGCAGAAATCGTTCAAAGATGTTGCACAGTTTATGGAAGGTGATTTCATTGCTACAACGTTTCCTGCTATAAACAAATTTGCCACTGCAAATCTAAATCTAGAAGAAGCATCAAACCAACAAACTACGGCGGCAAATAAACTTACACAAGAATTAACAGAATTCCAAAACGCGGCAAAAAATCTTTCCAGTGCATTCCAAGGAACACAAACAAGTTTTCTAGATTTCATGGGAGACCTTTTAGGAACAGGTACAGGTTCACTCAATGAAGCAATGAATACTCTTGCCGAAGACATCAAAGGTTTAAACAAAGGAACACAGGCCGCTGTGTTTGCCGCTAAAGAAATTGTCACAACCGGTGCAAGTATGTTAAGAGAAACTGCACCTATCACAGCAGGAACTTATGCCGCATTGAAACTGTGGGGACCAATGGGGCCAGGATACGGATTCATGGGTGGTGGAAAAGGTTTCATGGGCAAAGCCGCAGGTTTCATGGGCAAGGCAGGTGGCTTAGGTTTAGGTATTGGTGGAACAATGATGGGTGGAAATATTGCCGACCAGGCAGAATCAACCGGAGGAAAACTGTTAGGAGTTGGTTCAAGTGCGGCCAGTGGTGCTCTTGCAGGTGCCATGTTTGGACCATTAGGTGCATTGATCGGAGGAATTGCCGGAGGAGCATATGGGGCCTTCAGAGCAACTGATCTAGATGACAAATTAATGGAAGCAATTGGCATGAAACAGCAAGGAACTATCGGTACAACTGGTAATTTACGAGAAACTCGTACTAATTTGTCAACAATTCACGCAGGAGAACGTGTTTTAACCAAAGCAGAAACAGATGCATACCTTTCTAGCCAGGCTACAGGCGGTGATAGTGGTGCTTTACAAACAATGAATTCAACATTTAACAACATGAATACCAAAATGTCAGCAGTGGTAAATGAAATGAAAACCTTTAATAAGAACGTAAATACCCTTGTAAGTATTAATACCGATGTCGCAAGAAATACAGATAAAACGCAAAGAAGACTTGCAAACCAGACAGAAAGTATAGTATAATAAGTTATGGCTTGGAAAAAA
>MDTD01189512.1_pt1 | contig 34568 bp, 28 predicted proteins | sample 811221 | NCBI WGS metagenome assembly MDTD01 (sample SAMN05326646, study PRJNA326480) | marine metagenome | isolation source: seawater | place: Pacific Ocean: South West | collected 2011
CAGGATTTACATAATCAGATAGATATTTTTCTACTAGTGATAGCTTTTTAGCTCCGGTATCTTCTCTTAGAATAGAATATCTTTCCATGGGGTTGAGAGATAGAAGAGATGCTATTTCGTAGGCGATTTCGGTGGCGGATTTAGAGCCAGCCGTAGCTCTTAGCAGATCATGGAGCCCGTTAGTTTCTAAGCTTTTTTTCAAGAAGCCAAACTCTTCCTCAGACAGTTCAGAATCAAAATCATTAATAAAAGTAGTTTCCGCTATTATGAGGCCATTGTTTTTACTAGTAGGTTGATCTATCAAAACCTTCTGCGAGCCTTTAATAATGATATGTAGAGTTGTGTCTTCTCTTTTGTCCCACTCCACGATATTCGCCGTGGTTCCAATCGCGGTTAGATACTCCTCAGTTTGATTTTTTTTAAGTACTGGGCTTAGTACGAAGGGCTCTTCGACACGTAGACAGTTAGCTACCATATCCAGATAACGGGCTTCAAAAACCCTTAGTGGTAGGTATTCCCCTGGAAGCAGGACCAAGGGTAAAGGGAAAATCGCAAGCTCAGTTTTCATTTTACTTTTCCTTTTAGTTCTTCTAACAGCAGATCATGTAACCCTCCTGAGCTTCCATTACTCATTATAAGTACATAGTCTCCTTCTGAGCAGTTTGCTACTAAAAACTTCGCCATTTTCGATGCGCTATCCCAACAACCTATAAACTTTTTTTCATCAAAGTAATCTTCCGGGCTCCATTGTAGTTGGTTATTGCAGTAAATACCTACCTTATCAGCTGATTTTGTGGCGGAGTTAAGTTTATTTTTGTGGAGCCCCATCCTCATACTGTTGGAAATGGGTTCTATAATCGCAAAAAGTTGGTTTTCCATACCGACTAACCTTTTCAGAGCGTTTACACTTGCGCGGATTGCAGTGGGGTGGTGTGCAAAATCGTCATAAATTGAGACACCGCCGATTATTCCTTTTTGCTCCATTCTTCTTTTTGCATTGCGGAAGCTTTTGACGCTTTCTAAAGAGACCTCTATAGGTAGCCCTGCACACTCACATGCCAAGATTGCCGCCGCTTGATTTTCTGCATTATGTTCGCCTAACCCTATCTGCGTTCCCGCAAATCTTTTTTTACCACGCGAAAAGCCTATAGAGTGAGTTGAGGTTTTATTATAGGAATACTGCAGGTCAGCTCCCGATTTAGGGCCGAATGTCCTTACCGAAGACCAACAACCTTTATTTATCAGTCTGTCAATAGAATTTGAACTATGTGGTCGTATAATGTGAGCGTTGGAAGGCATCGATCTTACCATGTAATGAAACTGATCAGTAATTTGTGCCAAATTACTGAATATATCAGCGTGGTCGAACTCAAGATTATTTATGATCAAGATATCTGGGTCATAATGGGCGAACTTAGATCTTTTATCAAAAAATGCTGAATCATATTCATCCCCTTCTATAACGAAAAATTTTCCATCACCGAGTTCAGCAGATAGTGGGAAATTGCCTGGTACCCCGCCGATGAGGAAACCTGGATGGAACCCGTTTTCTTCCAGGATCCATGCGATTAAGCTTGCTACAGTAGTTTTGCCGTGAGTGCCGGAAACCACAATCCTTTCTCTATCCTTTAGTACCTCCTGATTGAGCCACGCGGGTCCTGAGTCGAAGTTTATTTTCTCATTCAGTATTTTTTCAATGATTGGCTGACCTCTTGATAATGAGTTGCCAATTATCACTAGGTCAGTATTTTCCGGAATGGAGTTTTCCATGTAGCCGTAGTTAACGGGAATTCCTAATTTTTCTATCTGAGTGCTCATAGGTGGATATATCTTTTTTTTCTCGCTTCCCGTGACTGAGTGTCCAAGTTGCTTGGCAAGCCGAGCAAGGCCCGCCATAAATGTACCGCCGACTCCTAAAATATGAATGTTCACTTTCTGATAGCCTTATTAAAGTTCTTTAATTTAGGTTTGGTTGAGTAAAATAATTTTCGACAACTATCACTAATTGGTTGAGGGTAAACGCGTAGACGATCGATAGTAGGCCAGCTTGAAAATAGTGGATTCCCAAAGAGTGTCTTAAGATGTTAGCTAGAATTGACAAATTCCAAAAAAAAATGGAAAGTCGGACTAATAGGTTTGGAGCGGGGTTGATTGCGAGTACACAAACTACGACGACGCCTACTATGACACTTGAACCCATCACGGCTGTTAAGGTTTGTATCAATCGCAGTTCATGACCTAAAAAAAGCAGCATTGTACTTGTAATGGTGATGACAAATATTAACTCGGTCAAAGCTGCACTCAAGGAATTGATTGTACAACTGATCAGAAAACTTAAGGTCGAGGCTAGTGTCAGAAGGAAAAAAGACTTAGGTAAAATTTGCGGACCATGCTTCAATAAGCAGATGAGCCAGAAGGCTTTAATTAGACTATTGATTTTTCTTAAACCCCAACTAATACTAGTAAGTTAACTGGTCCCAAATCGAGTTCGGACGTAATTTTTTAGGATTTCCATAAATTCGTCCGCGATGTCATCCCCACGTAAAGTTTTGAACTTCTTTCCATCAACGAAAACTGGAGCAGCCGGTGATTCTCCTGTTCCTGGGAGACTGATTCCTACATCAGCGTGCTTACTTTCTCCAGGTCCGTTGACAACACACCCCATGACAGCCAGTGTCATTTCCTCTACACCTGGATATTTCTCTCTCCAAATTGGCATCTCTTGTCTTACGTAGTTTTGTATGTTTCCAGCCAAACTTTGGAAAACTGTGCTTGTAGTTCTTCCGCATCCGGGGCAGGCGGTGACAAGTGGGGAGAAGGATCGAATACCCATTGTTTGAAGAAGCTCTTGGGCGACAATCACCTCTTCTGAACGATCTCCGTCGGGCTCTGGGGTTAAGGATACTCTAACAGTATCTCCGATTCCTTGCTGAAGCAATACTCCAATTGAGACAGACGATGCAACTATTCCTTTCGAGCCCATTCCCGCCTCAGTTAATCCAAGGTGAAGAGGGTACTCGCATTTTTGAGCCAAGCGGCCGTAGACTGAGATCAAATCTTGCACCTCGCTTACTTTGCATGAAACAATAATCTGATTCTTATTGAGGCCTATATCTTCGGCTCTCTGAGCACTGGTCAAGGCAGATTGAATAAGCGCGTCATGGGTTACCTCTCTGGATGTTTTAGGCTTTTTAAGTGAAGCATTTTCATCCATCATTTTGGCAATCAAGGCAGGATCTAAGCTGCCCCAATTGACTCCGATTCGGACAGGTTTCTTGTGTCGGATAGCGGCTTCTATCATCGCGCTGAATTGTGAATCCTTCTTCCTACCAAACCCAACGTTGCCAGGATTTATTCTGTATTTGGACAGTGATTCGGCACATTCTGGATATTTTTTTAGTAGTTCGTGGCCGTTATAATGAAAATCACCTATGATGGGAATTTTGCACCCGGTGGCTTCAAGTAGATTTTTTATTTTTGGAACCTGTTTAGCTGATTCCTCATTGTTTACTGTAATCCTGACGAGCTCTGAGCCTGCAGTGGCTAGACTTTGAATCTGTTTTGCAGTGGATATAGCATCAGCAGTATCGGTATTTGTCATTGACTGAACTACGACTGGGGCATTGCCTCCTATCTCCACGCCATCGACAAAAACTGATACTGATTTTCGTCTTAATGATTGAAAACTGGGTTCCATTTATACGCTCTTAATCGCAAATTTTAGACATAATATACCACCGACTCTCTACTTTCTATTGCATTACGATCGAACAAGGCTAAAATACTAAACAATGGTTGACGTATTAATCTCAGAGAGGCCCCTTGAGTTTATGGATAAAGTGAAAAAGACCAAAGCGGAGTGGAAAGAAATTTTGACTGAAGAAGCCTTCTATATATGCCGAGAGAAGGGCACGGAAAGGCCATTTTCTGGAGTATATAATTCTCATAAAAAAAAGGGAATTTATTCCTGTGTATGTTGTGGTGCCACTTTGTTCAGCTCGGAGCATAAGTATGAATCCGGGTCTGGATGGCCGAGTTTTTGGGCTGCAGCAGAAAAAGACGCAATCAATAATTTATCCGATTTATCCCATGGGATGCGAAGGACTGAGGTTGTCTGTAGCTACTGTGATTCGCATTTGGGGCATGTGTTCGAGGATGGGCCCCAACCCAGCGGTCTACGCTACTGCATAAATTCAGTTTCTTTGCATTTCAACGAGGAAGAATAGAAGAGGATATGTTGAAGCTATCCAAATCAGGCCCTGGGGAGAGTTACGCCCTTTTGACCTTGATATTTTCCGTCTCGATCTGCGTAGGATACTGAGCAAGTTTCATCAGCTTTTAAAAAGATTACTTGTGCTACTCCCTCGTTTGCGTAGATTTTTGCAGGTAAGGGTGTAGTGTTAGAAAATTCAAGTGTGACATGGCCTTCCCATTCGGGCTCAAGAGGTGTCACATTCACTATAATGCCACAGCGAGCGTAAGTTGATTTCCCAAGGCAGATCGTGAGCACATCTCTTGGAATTCTAAAATACTCGACCGTCCTGGCTAGGGCGAATGAATTAGGAGGAATGATACAAACATTATTTTCTATCTCGACAAAATTTTGCTCGTCAAATGCTTTCGGATCAACTACCGAAGCATTGATATTAGTGAAAATTTTAAACTCCGGTGCGCAACGAATATCATATCCGTAGCTTGATGTTCCGAACGAGATGACTTTCCCACTTGAATTTTCTCTTATTTGATTTGGTTCAAAGGGCTCTATCATCCTATGGCCTTCAGCCATTTTTCTTATCCACACGTCAGATCGGATGCTCATTTATTATTCCTCTTGCTTTGCACTACGTATTCTGTACCACAATATTTGGAAATTTAGAGCTATGATCCTTAGCCTTAAGGGATAATTTTGCCGTCATTTTCATGCCAATCTCTCGGTAATCTAAAGCGATCTCTGAATCTGGCTGAAATGCGGTAGTCGGTCTGCCACCATCCGCATTTTTTCGTATATCTATGTCGAGCGGTAGTTTCCCTAATAAATCTACACCATATTGTTTCGCCATGGTAGAACCGCCATCGGATCCAAAGATATGTTCTATATGGCCGCATTGACTGCATTTGTACATACTCATATTTTCTATTATACCTAGGACTGAGACGTTTACTTTTTCAAACATTTTTAAAGCCTTTTTAGCATCTAAAAGAGCAATATCTTGCGGAGTAGTTACAATAACTGCTCCACTGACTGGGATTTTTTGACAGAGAGTGAGTTGAATATCTCCTGTACCAGGTGGCAGGTCGACGAGTAGATAGTCTAAATTATCCCAAGCAGTTTCATTCAGGAGTTGTTCTAAAGCCCCGGTTACCATCGGGCCGCGCCAAATCATAGGGGTGTCTTCCTCGACTAAATTTCCTATCGATATTGTTTGTATATTGTAGCTAATGATTGGGAGCATTTTTTTTCCATCCCTAGTGTCCGGTTTTCCTTGACTGCCGAGCATTTTCGTTTGACTAGGGCCATAAATATCTGCGTCCAAAACTCCTACTTTCGCTCCCTCCTGTTCCAAAGCTATGGCGAGATTAGCAGTCGTTGTTGACTTTCCTACCCCTCCTTTTCCCGAGGCGACCGCAATTACATTCTTAATTTCTTTTAAGGGCTTTGTTCCTTTTTGAACAGACCGGGCTTCAATTTTCTGTTTTATATTTATTCTGAGTTCATGCTCTACAACATCTTTTAGTTTTTCTACGATGCTCTTTTCAACTGTCGCCTTGTAAGTCTTTATGGGAAAGCCGAATTCGAGTTCGATCGTCCAAGTGTTATCGGAAAAAGCAATTTCTTTTATGGATTCTAAATCCACTAAGTTGGAATTCAGGTAGGGGACTTCAATTGTTTTCAAGGCCTCAATAAGTTTTTCTTCTTCCGTATTCATGATGTCAGATTTACTCTAGTGTTTGTAAAATGTTTTAGACGTGTATTTAGTAGTACAATGTTACAACATCTGGTCGTATACATAAATAAAGCTAGGTTGCGGCAGTAATTTAAGATGACTCAAAAGGTAATCAAGGTCGAATGAAAAATCGAAAAATGCTAGTAACTAGCGCTTTGCCGTACGCAAATGGTCCTATACATATTGGACATTTAGTAGAGTATATCCAAACTGATATTTGGGTGAGATTTCAGAAAATGTGTGGGCATGAGTGTTATTATATCTGTGCCAGTGATGCTCACGGTACTCCTATAATGCTGAAAGCTGAAGAAGAAGGGATTTCTCCGGAGACTTTGGTTACGAAGACACGAGAGGAACATCTGGAACATTTTTCCGGATTCTCGATCGAATTTGATAATTTCCACACCACACATTCTGACGAAAACAAACATATAGTTGAGCAAATTTACAGTTCTTTGCGTGATGAAGGGTATATAAAAAAACAGCCTGTTCAGCAGTTTTTTGATCCGATAAAAACTATGTTTTTACCGGATCGTTTTATTCGAGGTACTTGCCCCTCGTGTGGTGCGCCCGATCAGTATGGGGATAGTTGCGAAAAGTGCGGCTCCACTTATTCTCCCTTAGACTTGATAGGCCCTAGGTCAGTTTTAACATCCAGTCCTCCTGAGATTAAGGAGTCAGAACATCTTTTTTTCACTCTAAGTGCTTTTACAGACGTGTTGTTGGACTGGATGGAGGGGGTTGATTTACATCCCAGTGTGAAGAATAAACTAAATGAGTGGTTCAAGATCGGATTAAAAGACTGGGATATTTCTCGCGATGAACCTTACTTCGGTTTCAAGATTCCAGATAATCCAGGCAAATATTTTTACGTTTGGTTGGATGCGCCCATAGGATATTTGGGGAGCTTTAAAAACTTTTGTGAAAAAAAGGGTATGGACTTTGATCATCTAATCCGTGAATCGGCAGACTTGGAGATGTTCCATTTTGTGGGTAAGGATATAATGTATTTTCATACCTTATTTTGGCCCGCTCTACTGAATGCCTCAGGTTTCAAGTTACCGAGCAATGTTTTCGTTCATGGATTTTTGACTGTTAACGGTCAGAAGATGTCAAAGTCCCGTGGCACTTTTATCACTGCGAAGCAATATCTAGAAAATCTGGACCCTGAGCATCTACGTTACTATTTTGCCGCTAAAATAAGCTCCTCAATTGAAGACATTGATTTAAGTTTGGAAGATTATACTTTTAGGGTTAACGCCGATTTAGTCGGTAAGTTTGTAAACATCGGCAGTCGATGCGCTGGGTTTTTAGAAAAGAATTTCGCTGGTCGTTTAGGTGGTTCAGTCGAAAATCCAGAACTGCTCGAAAAATTTCAACACTCTTTCGGTGTAATATCTGAAGGCTATGAAAAGAGGGAGTATAGAAAAGTTATTCGTGTAGTAATGGGGCTTGCTGATGATGCAAATAGATATATTGATGACAAAAAGCCTTGGAAAATCGCAAAAGATAAGTCGAAAAGTGCAGAACTTCATGAGGTAATTACACAAGGGATTCTCATGTTCAGATTGCTGTCGATTTATCTAAAACCGGTTTTGCCGGAACTGGTTGGGAAAGTTGAAAAATTTCTTAATGAGTCAAATCTAGTGTTCAGTGATATTTCCAATGTGCCCCTCAATAAAAAAATTAGTAAATTTGGTAGGTTGACGGACAGGATAGTGCAAGAGAGCGTAGATAATCTTCAAGCCACACTCAAGGAAGGCAATATGCAAAAAGAGGAAAAAGAAACAGAGCAGTATATTTCGATAGAGGATTTTAAGAAGATAGATTTCCGGGTGGCTACTATCACTGCCGCTAAAGAGGTCGAGAAGTCTGACAAATTAATAGAAATAGAATTAGATTTGGGCGATCGTACCAGCACTGTTTTCGCTGGAATAAAAGGAAAATATGAGGTGGGTGATCTACTTGACAGAAAGGTTGTATGCGTAGCTAATTTAAAGCCGAGGAAAATGCGATTTGGCATCTCTGAGGGTATGATCTTGGCTGCATCTGGAGATCAAGAGGGGCTATTTCTATTGGCCCCTGATGATGGGGCTGAAGCTGGTATGATCGTTTCTTAAACAAATTTCGCTTGTTCTTGGGAGCCTTCCGCTTGAAAAACCGTTTTTTTATGCAGTCAGAGATTTTACAGGTGCTGCCTAATACTCAATGTCAAAGGTGTGGTTGGGAGACTTGTGCCGATTTTGCAGCTGGGCTTTTAGAAAGCAAGAGCTCTATAAATGATTGCTTGCCGGGCGGTGAGAGGGTACGAAAGGCTTTGGCTAAGTTGTTAGATCAGGAGCTTGTTCCTCCCGGGCCGATACTCAAGGAGGAGAAAGCTAGGGTGGCTTTCATTGATGAAACTAACTGTATTGGATGCGCAAAGTGTCTACCAGTTTGTCCAGTAGATTCAATAATCGGAACTAAAGGAAAAACACATACAGTAGTTGAGCAATGGTGTACGGGATGCAAACTTTGTGCTTCAGCGTGTCCGACTGATTGTATAGACTTCGAATCTTCTTTACTGACTCGTATTGTGATGTCTAAAGAATCGGCTGCTTTGCGATTTGTTGAAAAGCAGCAGAGAGTTGAACTCAAAAATAAGGACAAAGAAAAAGTCGAAAATTTCATCGAAGTAAAAGAAGATGTGAAACATGAATATTTAACTAATCTATCATTAAAATTAGATAACGACTCGCCATCGGATGAATAAGAGAAATATAGAAGAATTTTTTTCAAGACTCTCTAGGAAAAACCCTAACCCGAAAACAGAGCTAAAGTTTAGTAATAATTTTCAGCTCCTAGTAAGTGTGATACTTTCGGCGCAGGCTACAGACATAAGTGTGAATAAAGCAACTGAAAAATTGTATGCAGTTGCACCTAACCCTTCTTTAATGTCTTTATTGTCAGTAGACGAAATCTCTTCTTATATAAACACGATAGGGTTACACAAAAACAAAGCTGCTTTTATCAAGAAAACGACCGAGGAAATCCTAACCACACACGGAGGACTTGTCCCGAAAGAACGAAGTCAGCTTGAGGCGCTGCCAGGAGTAGGCAGAAAAACTGCTAATGTGATTTTGAATATAGCTTTTGGTCAAGAAACCATTGCGGTCGATACACATATTTTTAGAGTTGCTAATCGTACCTCTTTAGCCGCGGGTAAATCTCCAACCGAAATCGAAAATGTTCTGATTAGGAAAACGCCGGCAAAATATAAGAAAAACGCACATAATTGGCTTCTTTTGCATGGACGTCATGTTTGTAAGTCAAGAAATCCCAATTGTTTAGACTGCCTTGTCTCTGACTTGTGCACATGGCGCGAGAAAGTGAAAAGCTAATACTTTGGTGTATTCGTTCTTTATACTCAGTCCCTAGTTACGTAGACTAACGACGTCAGAGAGAAAAAACCATGAATAAATTGGGATTGAAAATCATCAAAAACAAAGCCCGAATCGCTATAAGCGTGTTGGTTTTATTGGTATTTTTGGGTCATGCTGCCGGGGAATTTAAAATTCCACTGGTGGAGAGACTGGAAAACATTACCTACGACGTACGTGTTCGTATGAATGTAAGTTCTAAGAAAGATGATTCTGTGGTTATCATTGATATAGACGAAAAAAGCCTAACAGCAGAGGGTAGGTGGCCGTGGTCAAGAGACAAAGTGGCTCGCTTGGTATCGAGAAGTTTTGATACCTACAATGTCTCTTTGCTCGGCTTTGATGTGGTGTTTGCTGAACCTGATGAAAGTTCTGGATTGAGCGTATTAGAAAGATTAGCGGAAACTCAGTTTAAGGCTATTCCATCTTTTTCGAACAGGCTCACCGAACTACGTAGTACGCTTGATTATGATGAGGTTTTCGCTCAAACCATTAGCCAATATCCGGTGGTGCTCGGGCTACATTTTAATGTAGAAGAGCATGGGTCTGATGCCGAACAGATAGGTGAATTGCCGGAACCAGTGATGAAAATTGGCACCTTAGAAAATAGTAGTGAACTTTTATTGGAAGCGAACGCTTTTAGCTCTAACTTGCCTAAATTGAATAGAGCGTCTTTGGGAGCCGGCCATTTTTCTCAACAACCGGATATAGATGGTGTAGTTAGGCGACAGCCTGCGTTGATTAGTGTTGGAGAAAATGTGTATCCATCATTGGCTCTCGAGATTGTTAGAAATGCCCTGGGTGGAGGTGATATTACTCCTGTTTTCGAGAGTTCCAGCGAAGGCACTTACCGTTCGCTAGAATGGTTGAACGTGGGGGGCGCGGCAATGATACCTGTTGATCATTTTGCAAGAGTAGTAGTGCCTTACAGAGGAATGCAGGGAAGTTTTGACTATGTCTCAGCCACGGACATTCTGCAGGGTACCGCGCCGAAGGAAATGCTAGAGAACAAAATTGTGCTAGTTGGAACTACCGCTCCAGGCCTCTTTGATATGAGGGCTACCCCTGTTTCAGAGGTCTTCCCTGGCGTAGAAGTACACGCCAACTTAGTATCTGGTATGTTGAAGGGGGTAACATTACGTAAGCCAGAGTTTGTGAGAGGCTATGAAATTATTCTTTTAACGGTGAGTGGGCTAATAATGATGGCAGCAGGAACCTTTCTCAGCCCCTTTCACGCGAGTATTTTCGGCGTATTAATGATCGGAAATACGCTTAGCTTGGCGTATCTCGGCTGGTCGGAAGGTCTTATTCTACCGGTTGCATCAGGTCTTTCTATGATAGTGACGATGTTTACCCTTCACATGTCCTATGGATACTTCGTTGAGACTAGGGGTAAAAAACTTCTCACAGGTTTATTTGGACAGTATGTGCCACCAGAATTAGTGCAGGAGATGTCTGCCTCTCCTGAGAGCTATGATCTAAACGCTGAGAGCAAAGAGCTTACTGTTCTTTTTAGTGACGTTAGAGGTTTTACCAGTATTTCGGAAGTTCTATCACCAAAAGATCTAGCAGATTTAATGAATGATTATCTAACACCAATGACAGCGGTTATTCACCATGCGAAGGGAACGATCGATAAATATATGGGGGATGCGATCATGGCGTTTTGGGGGGCACCCATATCGGACGCAGATCATGCAAGGCATGCGTTATGTGCTGCGGTTCAAATGCTAGAGGAGTTGAAGAAAGTCAACTCTAATTTTAAGGCAAGGGGATGGCCGATTATAGAAATTGGAATTGGTGTTCACTCAGGATTAATGAACGTAGGAAATATGGGCTCTGAGTTCAGGATGGCTTACACAGTTCTGGGTGATAACGTAAATCTGGGATCTCGTGTAGAGGGCTTAACGAAAATATATGGCGTAGATTTGCTCTGCACTCAAAGTACTGCTGATTTAGTATCTGAATATTTTTATAGAGAAATAGATAAAGTAAGGGTTAAAGGTAAAGAAACGCCGGTTACTCTTTTTGAACCTTTCTACCCTAATCAAAAACAGCTCACTGAGAGTCAGGAGTGGGAGTTAAAGTCTAATGCAGTCGCTTTGAGTCACTATAGAGAGAGGCGTTGGGAAAAAGCCATTGCGCTATTTTTAGAGTTGAAGAATAAGTCAGAAAAACCGGCTCGATACGATATCTTTTTAGATAGGTTATCATTCTATGTTGATAACCCGCCTCCCGATAATTGGGACGGCGTATTTGACCACTTAACAAAGTGATTTTATGCAGTCTCTTTTAGCGCTCGAGTTGGCTAAACTTTTCAGGCTTATCTTTCCAGTTATCTGCGTCTTCTAGCGGGTCTTGCATTTCATTAATTACAGGCCATTTTAAGGATAGTTCTGCGTTTAGCTCAAGATAATGCTGTTCATCATCGGTCAAGTCATCCTCTGATTTGATGGCTTCCGCCGGACATTCGGGTTCGCAAAGTGTGCAGTCTATACATTCGTCAGGATCAATCACTAACATATTAGGGCCTTCATGAAAGCAATCTACGGGGCATACCTCCACACAGTCTGTGTACTTACACTTTATACAGTTTTCTACAACTACAAATGCCATCCTATTACCACTTGATGTTTTTTGTTGACATTATATACTTAACAAAAAATAACTCCAAGTTTTCCATATTAAGTAAGCTTGCTTTGCAAGTCACTAAGAAGTGTTAATGCTTCTTCCTTCGAGATATCGCCTAACTTCAGTCTTTTAATTTGCGAAATAACTTCATATTCCATATCAGAAAAGGCGAGGGAAGTTGTTTTCTTCAAATCTGAAGAACCATTTTGTTCCAGTTTCTTTAATATCTCCCTTGCGTCTTTTATAACCGTCAACGGTACTCCAGCTTTCCTGGCAACTGCGATCCCGAAACTTTTATTTGTTGCGCCCTCTCTAACCTCGTGCAAAAAGGTGATATCTTCATTCTCTTCAATTGCGTCTAACCTCACATTTGAAATTGTGGGATATTCAATTGGCAAATCTGTTAGCTCAAAGTAGTGGGTAGCGAAAAGACAAAAGCATTTATTAATTTCAGCCAAATGTCGAGCGGTTGAGGTAGCAAGAGCTAAGCCGTCATAGGTGCTTGTGCCTCTGCCTATTTCATCAATAATCACCAAACTGTGGGAGCTTGCATGATTAAGAATGTTGGCCGCCTCTTTCATTTCGACCATAAAAGTGCTCTCTCCGGCGGTTATGTTATCAGATGCACCAATCCTAGAGTAAATGGAATCGATTGGCCCAATCTGAGCCAGCGTCGCGGGCACGAAAGAACCGATATGGGCCATCAATATAATTATTGCAGTCTGCCTCATGTACGTAGATTTACCGCCCATATTTGGTCCGGTTATGAGGAGGATTTTTTTGTTCTTGCCGAGCTGTAAGCTGTTAGGCACAAAAGGGGTTTGGTTGTTACGCTCGATTGTGGGATGGCGGCCATTTTCTATGTCTATACATTCAACGGATGTAAAAGCCGGCCTTACCCAATCAAAAGCTAAGGCTCTGTTGGCGAAATTAGATAAAACGTCAATTTTTCCAATAACCTTTGCCGTTTGAAGCATATTTTCAGAATGATGGTTTATAGACTGAACAATCTCTTCATAGATCTTTTTCTCGTGTGCAATAGCTTGTCTGGTTGACTGTAAAACGTCTAGCTCATGTTTCTTGAGTGCTTCAGTGGTAAATCTTTCCGATGCTTTTAAGGTTTGTATTCTTCGATATTCTGCTGGGGCAGTAAAGGCTTTGCTTTTGCTAACCTCTAGGTAATATCCATGAACTCTATTAAAGCCTATTTTTAGATTATTGACGCCGGTTCTAGTTCTCTCATTATGTTCCATTGTAGATAAGATGTTATTAGATTCTACAGCTTTGTTTCGAAGCTCATCTAGTTCGTTATTGAAACCAGGGGCAATTATACCGCCATCTTCTAAATTGTTTGGAGGCTCTTCAGAAACTGCTTTGTCGAGAATTTCTAAAAGCTCTTGGAAATTCATAATCTGATTAGATAGATTCTTCAGATGTCCACTCTCGCTATCTAGTAGAAGGTTTTTTACTGAAGGTAAGACCGTGAGTGTATCCCGCAATCGCAATAGATCCTTTGGTTTAGCTCTGTTTAAGTAAAGACGGGTAACTATACGTTCTAAATCAAAGATTCGGCTGAGTTCGATTTCTAAGATATTCCCAACCTTTCTATCAATAATATCCTCAACTAGGTCTAGTCTATAGTTTAACGTCTTATGGTCTCTTTTAGGGGACGATAACCATCTTCTGAGCAATCTTTTCCCCATAGGAGTTTTTGTGTTATCGATAACTGATAGGAGGCTAGAGGATGAGCTCTCCAACATAGGTTCAATTATCTCTAGGCTTCTTCTAGTAAAGCTATCCACCTTTAGATTATCTTGCAGGTTATCTATTTGAAAAGATGAGATATTTTTAAGGTTTGCTCCGTTTGTTTTTACACAGTACCTAAGCGCAGCTCCGGCCGCTCTCAAAATACATTCCGGCGAGTTTTCTGTATTAATAAATTGTTTTTGAGAAATATGATTAGCTAATATAGATTTAGCGCGAGCAATTTCGTAGTTCTCCTGGCTAAAAAGTTGGACCTTAGAGTGCCATTTTCTAGATGTAGTAAAATTGGCATCTTTCGGTAAGATTATTTCACTAGGGTTGAGGCGGTCTACTTCTCTCTCAAGATCAGGTAGAGTCTCTACAATAAAGCCGCCAAATTTGGCAGTATTTATGTCCAAGTAGGCTACACCAAAAAACTCTTGGTTATCTTTAAATATAGCCATAACTAAAGTGTCACAATCTTCATCTAGAAGACCGTCCTCGGTAACAGTGCCTGGGGTAAGTACTCTAACTACCTTTCTCTCTACAGGTCCCTTTGTTGCTGTGGGGTCTCCAGTCTGTTCGCAGATAGCCACAGATTCACCTAAATTCAGTAGTTTTCTTAGGTATGGTTCGGCAGCATGGGCAGGTACACCGGCCATCGGAATTGCTTCGCCTGCGCTTTTCCCGCGAGAGGTTAAGGTAATGTCCACAAGCCGCGAGGCTTTTTTAGCATCTTCGTAGAATAGCTCATAGAAATCTCCCATTCGATAAAACAACAGGGTGGAGGGGAAATCTTTTTTGATTTTCCAAAATTGCGCCATTACGGGAGTGTGCTGTTGCTCTGACATTAAGCAGGCCTTATCATTTGTATTTGTTTATTATTTTGGAAATTTATTCATTGGGCAAGCCTGTATGGAAAATCTATTTGAGATTATGGGTGTGATGTCGAAAAAATACAGTGAGAGCTAAGAAAAATTTTGAGAGGTACCGCTAAAGTTATGGGAAACAAGAAAGAAGAAAAGGCATTTCAGTCGGACGTTAAACAGGTTCTTGATTTGGTAATTAATTCTCTATATAGCAACCGTGAGATTTTTTTGCGAGAGTTGATTAGTAACGCTGCTGATGCTACTGACAAGCTAAGATTTCTTGCTTTATCAAATGAAGATCTATACGAAGGCCAATCTGATGAAGGTATAGAAATAGATGGGAGTGAGGAGCAGGGCACTATAACGATTCGGGACTACGGTATTGGTATGACCCGGAAAGAGATAACGGAGAATTTGGGAACAATTGCTCGCTCTGGAACGAAAGAGTTTTTCCGAGGGTTGACCGGCGATCAACAGAAAGATTCAGACTTGATCGGACAGTTCGGCGTAGGGTTTTACTCGGCCTTTATAGTTGCGAAGAAAGTAGTTGTGACCTCGAGAAAAGCTGGTTTGGACCCTGATGAAGGAATCAGATGGGAGTCTGATGGGGTGGGCGAATACACCCTAGAAACTGTGCGAAAGAAAAAACGGGGTACTGAAATAATCTTGTATTTAAAAGAAGAGGCGAAAGAGTTTGCAAATCTCTTTCGCCTCAAGTCCATATGCCTGCAATATTCTGATCACGTCTCCATACCCATAAGTATGCCTAAGCCAGAGGGCGCGACAGGCTATGAGGTCGTAAATCAAGGCACTGCGATGTGGCGAATGGCTAAGTCCGAATTAAAAGCAAAGGATTATAAGGAGTTTTATAAGAGCCTATCGAGTGATTCTGAAAGTCCAATGAAATGGGTTCATACCAAAGCGGAAGGAAAGCTAGAATACACGTCGCTTTTTTATATTCCCTCGAGAGCTCCTTTTGATTTATGGGATAGAAACGGAAAATCGGGGGTAAAGTTATTTGTCAAAAGAGTGCTGATAATGGAAGATTCGGAGACCTTATTGCCTAGGTTTTTAAGGTTCGTTAAGGGTGTCATTGATACAGATGATATGCCTTTAAATGTTTCTAGAGAGATTCTTCAAGAAAACAAAAAGCTTGAAACCATTAGAGCCGCTTCCGTTAAAAAAATTCTGAGTATGATAGAGTCTTTAGCCAAAACTAAGGGGTATCCAAAATTCTGGGATACCTTTGGCAATGTGTTAAAAGAAGGTGTTGTGGAGGATTTTGAAAATAGAGAGAAGATCTCCTCTTTACTAAGATTTTCTAGTACTAATGATTCTAACTCTTTAACTAGCCTTAAGGAGTATGTTTCACGAATGAAAGATGGGCAGGAAGATATTTACTACGTCACTGCGGACAACCTTGAAACTGCCTTGAACAGCCCTCATCTAGAATCCTTTAGGGATAAAAATATAGAGGTTCTCTTGATGCATGAACCTATTGACGAGTGGGTAGTGGGACACCTACCAGAATTTGAATCTAAGAAAGTCAAGTCGGTGCTAAATGCTGATCTGAAAGAGGAAGCGAAATTAGATCAGAGTGATAAACATGATTCTCCTTTGAACGAAGAGCAAAAGAAGGAAATATTGTCTAGATTGAAAGCTTCCTTAGGTGATTTAGTTGCAGATGTTGCTGAAAGTCACAGGTTAAAAGATTCTCTGGTTTGTTTGGTTTCGAGTGAGGAGCAGATGAGTCCTAATCTGGAGCGTGTTCTTAAAGCTGCAGGTCAAGAAGTGCCTGTTTCTAAGCGGATCTTAGAAGTAAATTTATCTCACCCACTCGTTACTGTGATTAGCTCAGTGCAAAGTGACGACGAGCTCAAAGACTGGTCCACGCTCCTCTACGAACAATCCATCTTGGCAGAAGGTGGCAAGGTCGGTGACCCGGCAGGTTTTGTGAGGAAAATGAATGTGATGCTTATGAAAGCTAATGGCGCGGATACCTAGGCGGCGAACTATGTTATTCTCTTTTTCTTTTTAAAGCGAGTTATAAACCTGATGTCTGGAAATACTTTTGGAAAGCTTTTTACTGTGACTACTGCTGGAGAAAGTCATGGGTCAGGTTATGTTGGTATTATCGATGGTTGCCCACCTGGTTTGGCTTTGTCAGAATTAGATATTCAAAAAGATCTAGATCGACGAAAACCTGGTCAAAGCAAGTTTACCACCCCAAGAAAAGAAGAAGATCTTGTGAAGATTTGTTCTGGTGTTTTTGAAGGTTTCACTACCGGCACTCCGATAAGTTTAGAAATATTAAACAATGATCAAAAGTCAAAAGATTATTCGGAAATAAAGGATAAGTATCGACCCGGTCATGCAGATTATACTTATATAAAGAAATATGGTCTTCGAGATCATAGGGGTGGGGGAAGGTCATCAGCCAGAGAAACTTGCATGAGAGTGGCTGCTGGTGGAATAGCAAAAAAATATCTCTTTGAGAAATTTGGAACTAGAATTCAAGGATATCTTTCTCAATTAGGGCCAATAGAATTGAATCTGTCGGATCCCGAAGAAATAGAGAAAAATCCGTTTTTTTGTGCCGAGCCCCAAAAGTTAGAGCAATTAGAATCGTTCATGGAAAGCCTACGTAAAGAAGGGGATTCTGTAGGTGCAAAGGTAAGCGTTTTTGTCTCTAACGTCCCAGTCGGATTAGGTGAACCTATTTTTGATAGGCTAGACGCCGATTTGGCAAAAGCGCTCATGAGCATAAATGCAGTAAAAGGTGTAGAGATCGGCGCGGGGTTTGAAGTTGTGAGTAAAAAAGGATCGGAAGTCAGAGATGAAATAAGCAGTGAAGGTTTCATCTCAAATAATTCCGGAGGAATCTTGGGTGGCATATCTAACGGCCAGGATATTCTAGCTAGTTTAGCTTTGAAGCCTACCTCAAGTATTCGTTTGGAAGGCAATACGATTGAGCGAAGTGGTAAAGAGACTAAGATTTCAACCCTCGGGAGGCATGATCCTTGCGTTGGAATCAGAGCCACGCCTATAGCTGAGGCCATGGTGGCCATGGTGTTAATGGACCACGCGCTTCGGGATAGAGGTCAAACGGGAAGGGATTTCTAAAGGTGCTGATCCTGTATTGCTAAGGAGATCTTCCTAGTTCTCTTCGTTGACGTTAGCTAGACTAGGTCGCTTACGATATTAATAGACTTTTAAAATACCTGTGGCTTCATTTTCAATATTTAGAAACTCGTCGAATTCATCTCCTTCCGTTTCTGGCGGATTGCCATCATGTATGTCATAGGTTCTTTGTTGGCGCCATGCTTCTCTAACAAATGTATAAGGGTCTATGGCGGCTTGGTCTCTCATGCGAGTCGCATCTAATAAATTGGCCCTGGTGTTTATTGCGCTAAAAATTCCAACAGGAATAGTCACGACTGAGGCTAAATAGGTCATTGGATTGGTAGCCATCCCCATCAAAGGTGAAGTTACGTCTCTTGTAGAGCTGGGGCCCAAGAGGGGTAGCATGATATATGAACCTTCAGAAGCCCCCCACACGGCTAGGGTTTGACCCAAATCCTCATTCCTGCGTTCTAAGCCCATGCTGCTCGCGGGGTCAAAAAGCCCTCCGATGCCAACCGTGCTGTTTACGATAAAGCGAGCGCTGTCCTTGGCAAACAATGACAGTTTTCCTTGTAGTAAATCATTAGAAATCGTATTTACGTATGTTAAGTTATCAAAGAAATTAGTTACGCGATCTCTAATAGGTTCGGGCGCCACGTCTACATATACTTTTGCTACAGGTTCTACAAATTTTTTGTCAAGTGTGTCGTTAATTGCGTAAAATTTGCGATTCAAGTTTTCGGCCGGGTCGTTGTTGTTTTTCGCCGCATTTGATGAGCAACCGCTTATTCCTAGTAGCACCAGACTGATTAGGACAATTGTAAAAATATTTCTTTTCATTTTTCTTAATAGTACCGTTTCTAAGTTTTAAATCTGAAAAACCCATATTGCCACAGTTTATTTGAATTCGCACTAACTAAAAACGCGTACAGGTTGAAAGGGTCAAAAGGCGGTAATTACTAATAGTTTTTATTGGTCCGAGCATCGAGTTTTTTTGCGAGATCTCCCAATGTATTTGATTCGAGAAAACGCATATAGTCTGCTCGCTTTAGAGATAGGTCGGATACTCCTTGAGCGACAACGTTGACTATAAACCATCGTTCCTTTCTCTTATACAAAACATATTTTAGTTTGGTGATAGTGTCTCCGGGATTAATCAATGATGTCTCAATCACTGCCTTATTTTTACGGATTGTCTTTTTCACTAATTTAAATTGAAGCTTTGAATTTCCCTTAAAGTTGAGAACATAGTTGTGTACAGCGACACCAAGTAATGATTTTTCAAAATCCTCTTGCTCCGTTTTCAGCCCATCCTCCCAGTGGCTTCCCGTAACCAACTTGGCTATTTTTCTAAAGTCAAAAGATTCGCTAATTGTTGGTTCCAGTAAAGAATACTTTTTTCCGAAATTGTCTTCACTATCCATGCGGGCTATTGTTAGCAAAGCGTTGTGGAGGGATTCGACCGTTGCTTCAGGTCCTGTGTCAGCGTTCAGCCTTAAGGAAACGAAAAGCATAGTAAAAACAAGCGATTTAATCAGCAAAAATGGGTCGCTTACTTTCATTCTTTTACTCGGGTTGAGATCTGTTTGCTATACACCCTATCCTTCCATTGGCTGCGTTCGCCTTTCCAGTAACGTAAAGCGGACGACCAAGTCATCATAATAAAGAATAAAGCTCCTAATGGTAAAGACAACGCCCACCGAGTGGGTAAGTTATAAAGGGAAATAGTAGGCTTGTAAGTGAAAGCCATCAAGGCTAGGGTGGTCAAAGCAATGAAAAAGGTAGATAAGCCTGAAAACAGCCCGATTATAGGGACAACAAAGGCTAACACCATAGAAAGGCTCGCTAAAATTAGAAGCAAAAGAGAGTAGCGCAGTTGGGTGTAGGCAGTTCTAGCAACCATGTGCCAGATATTACTTAGTGACTCGTAGGATCTTGTGGTTGTTACTGCGTGGCTTAACCCTATCCAAGTTTTCATGTTTTTGTCCTTTATAGCCCTGGCTAAGGCGCAATCATCTATTATTTCGTCTTTTATGCGCTCAAAACCGCCCACTTCCCTCAAGCACTGCGTGCGTGTAAGGATCAATCCTCCCGCAGCAGCGGCAACGCGGGATCTTGGGTTATTTGCAAGTGCAAATGGATAGAGAATTTTAAAAAAATAAATAAAAGCTGGGATCAGTAGCTTTTCCCAAGATGTATTAGTCCTCAGCAAAGCCATGATTGAAACGAAATCGTAGTCGTCTTCTCTCATCTTTCGAAGGAGACTTGGCAACACTCTCGGCTCAATTTTTATGTCCGCATCTACCAGCAATACGAGAGGTGTGGATACTTCTTTGAATCCTTGATGCAGTGCCCATACTTTTCCCGACCAACCATTCGGCGGAGATCTGCCACTTACAAGTTGAAGATTTTTAATGCCTAATTTGATCGCCTTGTCAGAGGTTCCGTCAATGCTCTCATCATCTACAAGTATTATTTTGTGTCCGTAACCTTGCTGGCTGAGGCATCTTAAGGTTTCTTCTATGTGCTTCTCTTCATTTCTAGCAGGTATCAACACAGTGATATCTTGTAGGTCAATATCTTGGATTTCAGATTTCGGGGAAAAAAACTCCCTTGTAGACCAGGGACGAAAAGGCACGATGGTCAGGAAGGACCAGGCTAACAGCGATACTAGACACAGGGAGAACACTTAAGCGTGATCGACTCTCTTTATTACTTCGCCACCGCAGCTCTTCCGAGAATTGGTCATATGTGAACGGTTTGCACTTTCGTTGTGATCTTCATATAAAAAAGGAACTTCCGGAGACATTTGACCTTCGTATTTCGGCCCCTTCAAAAATACCTTTAAAGCTTTCAAGGGATTTTTGAAGGTATCATCTACAGCGGTTGCTTCATAGCCTGAATGTACCATGCAATCCGCACACTTTGGGTTTACACCCGTTCCATATTTGTCCCAATTTGTTTCCTCAATCAGCTCTTTGAAGCTTTGAGCGTAACCTTCGCCCACTAACAGGTAGCATGGTTTTTGCCACCCGAAAATATTTCGGGTGGGGTTTCCCCAAGGTGTGCAATGATATGTTTGATTTCCGGCAAGGAAGTCAAGATACAAGCTTGACTGATTAAACCGCCATTTTTTGTTTTTTCCTAATCTAAACAATCTTCTAAATAAGTCTTTGCTGCCAGTCCTTTTCAGAAAGACATCTTGACGAGGCGCTCGCTCATAGGAGTATCCTGGGGAGATGGTTACCCCCTCAACGCCTAACTCCATCATGTCATTCATAAAATCAGCGACCTCTTCTGCACTCTCTCCCTGGAATAAAGTACAATTTACTGTTACGCGAAACCCTCTATCTAAAGCCTTCCGAATTATTTTCACACATCTATCGTAAACCCCGTCTCTGCAGACAGAGGCATCGTGTCTTTCCTTATTTCCATCTAAATGTACTGAAAAAGTTAGATAGGGTGAGGGTTGGTACTGATCCATTTTTCGGTCAAGCAGTAGGGCGTTGGTGCATAGGTAGATGAATTTTTTGCGCTTGATGAAACCCTCGACTATTCTTTTCATGTCCTTGTGGATTAGCGGTTCTCCTCCGGCAATGGATATCATTGGCGAGCCGCATTCCTCGGCAGCTTGCATGCATTCTTCGTAGGACAAGCGCTTGTCAAGGATTGCTTTGGGGTAATCAATTTTTCCGCATCCAGCACATGCTAGGTTGCACTTAAAGAGTGGTTCCAGCATGAGAACTAGGGGATATTTTTTATTTCCCTTCAGTTTTTGTCCTAAGATGTAGGAGCCAACGCGAAATTGTTGGAGTAGCGGTACGCTCATGTTTATTCCTTAGCTATTCTTGGCCCAAATTATAGCGTGGCATCAATGGATTACACACCTTTTGTTTTTTTTGTGAACCTTACTTCAAGATACACCAAAAGTACAGCTATGAGCACTCTAAATCCTTAAGAATTAAGGGTCATCGTATGTTTCGCTTGATCGAAGTTAAAGGTTTAGGGGTTGTCGATCGTTTGGTGGTCGTTAGTCGTACTAACGTGGTAATTTTTTTACACCAAGTCATCACTTTGCTCTAGAATATACCAATTATGGAAAAAAATAATAAATATCCCTTACTTGATAAGATAGAAAACCCTTCGGATTTGCGTGAACTGCCCGAGGATAGCTTAAACCAAGTTGCTGATGAGCTACGACAATTCTTAATCGAATCGGTTAGTGCTAGCGGAGGTCACTTTGCTGCAGGGTTAGGTTCCGTCGAACTCTCGGTCGCCTTGCACTACCTATTTGATACCCCACACGATCGGTTAGTTTGGGATGTAGGGCATCAAGCCTATCCTCATAAAATATTAACGGAAAGAAAAAATGACTTGAGCTCAATTCGGAAATGGGGAGGGTTAGCACCATTTCCTAAAAGAGACGAGAGCGTTTACGATACATTCGGAGTGGGTCATTCGAGTACGTCTATAAGTGCTGCCTTAGGAATGGCTATAGGTTCTAAAATTTGTAATACGGACAGACATTGCGTAGCTATTATTGGGGATGGGGCTATGACAGCAGGTCTGGCGTTTGAGGCGCTGAATCACGCAGGCGACCTCGAAGCAGATATGTTAGTCATTCTAAACGATAATGATATGTCTATCTCTCCAAACGTGGGCGCGCTTTCAAACCGATTTGCTCAAATTTTGTCTGGTAAAATTTACACTAGCGTTCGGGCAGGAAGTAAAAAAGTGTTATCACAGATGCCCTCTGTCTGGGAGCTTGCAAGGAGAGCCGAGGAGCATGTCAAGGGTTTAATCGTCCCAGGGACTCTCTTCGAGGAATTCGGTTTCAATTATATTGGGCCTATTGATGGCCATGATCTTCCTACTTTGCTCGCCACCTTGAAGAACTTAAAAAAACTAAAAGGACCTCAATTCCTGCATGTGATTACTAAGAAGGGCAAGGGATACGATAAGGCTGAAGAGGATCCAGTAAAATATCACGGTGTCTCTCCGTTCGATCCTGAACGGGGGATCGTAAAAAAAGCCAGTCAAGCTGACCCAACATACAGCGCTGTATTCGGAGATTGGTTGTGCGACATGGCTGCAGAAGCAAAGAATTTGGTAGCGTTAACACCTGCTATGAGAGAGGGTTCCGGGTTAGTAAAATTTGAGAAAGAATTTCCTGAGAGGTATTTTGATGTTGCCATTGCTGAACAACATTGTGTTAACGTAGCTGCGGGAATGGCTTGTGAAGGATTGAAACCTGTCGTAGCGATTTACTCCACATTTCTACAGAGAGGATATGATCAGGTGGTACATGATGTAATCAATCAAAAACTACCTGTTTTGTTTGCGATAGATAGAGCTGGTTTAGTTGGTGCTGATGGACCAACCCACAATGGAAGTTATGACATATCTTTTCTCAGGTGTTTGCCAGAGATTGTTATCATGGCCCCATCAGACGAAAACGAATGCAGACAAATGTTGTATACAGGATTTCTTATTGACGGGCCAGCGGCTGTTCGTTATCCCAGAGGTTCGGGACCAGGAGTGAAGGTAGAAAAAAATATGACTGCTATACCAATCGGCAAAGCTGAGGTAAGGAGACCTGGGAAGCGTGGGGCCATCCTGTCTTTCGGGACTACACTCGAAATGTGTTTAGCGGTTGGAGAAAAATTTGACTTTCATGTTATTAACATGCGTTTTGTGAAGCCTCTAGATGAACAAATTATTGATAAACTAGTTGAAGATTGTGAACTCATTATCACCGTAGAGGAAAACGTTGTAGAAGGTGGTGCCGGTAGTGCCGTGAATGAGCTAGTTGCTAAAAGAGGTGGAAAGGTAGTGTTAGGGAATTATGGTCTCCCAGATAGATTGATTCCGCATGGAACCAGAGAAGATATGCTGAGAGACGCGGGATTGACCGAACAAGGGCTAATTGAGTTCATTTCTGAAAAATCATCAACTGAAAGTTTTTCCTAAGGCGAATTCGAGATCAGATAGATCTTTATTCGAGATATCACCCATCAGCGAGATTCTAAATAATTTATCTCGATACTGATTCTGTCCGGCATAAATAATAAAACCTTGGGTTTTTAGCGATCGATGAACTTCCTCGTAGGTCTTTGCGGAGGGAAGCAGGAAAGACCTCAGGACTACGGAATTGACGTTGGAGGGTAAAAACGGTTTTATTCTTAAAGAATTAAGGACGTCAGATATCTTTAGCATCCGTTGCTTGTAAATTTCATATCTAGATTTTCGACCGCCTTGGTCAAAAAATTCTTTGAGAGCTTCTTCAAGCGCATAAAAAGATTGAACAGACTGTGTGAACGGTGTCCCTTCACCATCTTGGGCCTTCAAATATTTAAAAAGGTCTAGATAGACGGAACGCCTTGGAGCCATTGTGTCTTTGAAAAGCGACCGCCTCAACAGCACAAACGAGGTTCCCGGCACTCCGTGGAGACATTTGTTGGCCGTAGCTGCGCAGGCCGCAATCGTTTCATTTTCGAATGGAATCGCTTCGGCTCCAAAACTACTCACCGCATCTACTAAAAGCTTTGTCCCGTATCGAGCACAAAGCTCTGAAATTTCAGATAATTCGTTTAATCGGCCCGTAGTGGTTTCGTGATGGACCAAAACGGCATGAGAATATTGTTTTTTCGAAAGCATAACTCTTAACGAGTTAATGTCTATGTTTGCTCCCCATTCGTTTGTATGTCTATCATAGTTAATGGCATAGGATTTTAGCATCTCCGACATTCTCTCGCCGTACACCCCATTCTCTATTACAAGAGTTTGACCTTCTTCAGGAATACAGCTTATCAGCATTGCTTCAACAGCTGCGGTTCCCGAACCGGTAAGTAAAACTGGTGCCCAATTTTCGTTACTTAGGTTATAGACTCCAAGTAATTTATCACGGATGCTTTGTTGCAATAGGCCAAATTCTTCCTCTCTATGACATAGGTCTGGTCCGGATAGCGCATTACGCACGCGATTGCTTAATGTTACTGGTCCAGGATTTAGTAGAATCATATTAAGCGATGTACTCCTTTAAACGTTTGGCTACGTCTTTGGGTGAGATTGTTGGTCTGGGAAGAGAACTATCTTTCTCTCCCCGTGTTTTACAATGATAGAATGTAGGCCCTTTCTGCTTGTCTTCAAATACTGCCTCATCCAAAAATTCCACGTCGCTTAGTCGAGTTACATTTTGGTAGCCGCATGCCGCGGCGATTTGAGCGAAGTCGATCGATCGAGAGACCGTATGTTGGCCCCCTGTGGATTCATGTATCTCGTTGTCTAGTAGAAAGTGGATAATATTAGGGGGAGAGTAAGCACCAATTGTCGTGAGGTTTCCTAATCGCATTAAAGCAGCACCATCTCCATCTATCAATATTACCTTGAGGTCAGGCTTTACTAAGGCTAAGCCTAGTCCAAATGATGATATACATCCCATGGAGCCAACCATATAGAAGTGGTTGTTATCGTCTTTTATCTTATATAATTCTCTTCCGGCGTAACCGGTGCTCGCTAGAATGACTGCATTGGCCTGTTTGCTTTTTTCAGTTATTGCTTTCAAAATATCTAATCGGGTTGGCCGTTCAGAGGGTTCAGATCCTTTGATTTCAGTTGTTTTCTTCTGCCCGGTAATTGGCGTTGGTAGCCTTATTTTGTCGCTTTGACAGCTTCCTTTCTTCATGACCAAAGCATAGGGTCTTGAGTTGTTTTTGAAATAGGATTCAGCTCGGTCCAATACGCTAGATATGCCATTCTTATTAGTTGGGAAAATTTCCCAAGGGATTTTAATTTTTTCCAATAACTCACATGTGATCTCGCCCATCAATTCATGCTGAGGTTCGTCATTCAGGCCAGGTTCGCCTCGCAGAGTGCAAATCAGGAGAATTGGTAGATTGAAAGTGTGAGTGAGGGATGTCAGAGGGCTTATCGCATTCCCAAGGCCGGAATTTTGCATCATGGCAATGCTACGAACGCCGCCCAGCGAAGCTCCGGCTGCCATCGCCACAGCATCTCCCTCGTTTGCTGCGCTCACGTAAGTGGTGTTTTTATTAGCTATCACATAATTAATAAAGGGCGTTAGGAAAGAGCAAGGGACTCCAGCATAAAATTTATAATTTGCATTGCAAGCTGCATCTACGAAATCAGACGCCAAGATCATATTTTAATTACTCCTTTACATAAAAGATCTGGCATGTTCTAAGTCACGCAAGGAATTTACATTGAGCCAATGTCCATGGATGTAGATAACTCTTATTGGGTGACCATTGTCGATAATTTTGTTGAGAAGATGCCCCAAATCAAGAGTATCAAAAGTTGAAAGGCTTTTTAATTCGTCAATGGCTGTTTCAATCCAATCTCGACCGGCTCCATGTACACGAACCATGCCGACCCAGCGACCGGAACAGTCTCGTCCCTTATGTTCCGGTTTAGGATGAATGTGCTCCAGAAGTATATCTTGACCCCAGAGTTCTCTATTATCTTCAACAGAACAAAAGGCGAAATCGTTATCGCCCTCTTGTTCTTTCGATCTCTTTGATGAATCCACTACCACGGTCAATTCTCGCTTTGATTCTAAGAGTCCCTTCAAAACGTAACCCCTGAACAATAAATCGCCATACAGTATAATCATATCTTCGTTGAAATGAGTCCGGGCTAAGTTGAGTGACGCCAATTCTCGGTTACTCTCGAAGTCTAAATTTTCGACTAGATTTATATTAGGAACGTTAATGCTTTGAGACTTGTAGCCGCTCACAACAAAAATCTTCTTGACGTTGGCCTTTCTGAATCTGTCTGTTAGGCGGGAGAGCAATGGTTTGCCGTTTATCGGTAGCATGGCCTTTGGTCTGTTTTCAGTCAGCTCAGCGAATTTATCACCCCTGGATGCAGCAAGTACTATCGCTCTAGTTTCTTGGGCAGTCTCATTAAAATATCGTTTTTCAGCGGCGGCAAGCTCATCTGCGCCCTGAAGTCTAAAAACTTCGTTTACCGTTGCAATGTCGTCTTCTATGTCGGTGACCGCTTTTTTGGTTTTGATTGTAGATGCTATTTGCTGCATGTAATGTACAGAACCCCTCAGCATATGGTTAGCCCAAATCACCATGCTAATCTCTGCTTTTCGGTAGGCTTCAACAGGGGTGCTGTAGTATTTTGTGGGAACAATAACCAAGGGACTTCTGTTTGCCCACTCTTGGGCGAATTCAAGGATCTGGGAGGGGTTAGGAAGTGAACTGTGGATGAGGACACCATCTGCACCTGCCTTTCTATAGGATTCGGCACGATATAAAGCCTCTTTCATGTCCCAACCAGCTATAAAAGCTTCTACTCTAGCTATGATGCAAAAATCCTCATCCAGTTGAGAGTCTTTACCAGCAGCGATCTTGCCTGAGAATTCAGCTACATCGGCAAGGGCTTGTTTTTCGCCTTTTATAAAGCTATTGGTTTTCGGAAATAATTTGTCTTCAATACATACTCCGGCAATACCTCTTTGCTCTAACTTTTTCACAAGCCTTCGCATGTTGTTGAAATTTCCGTAACCAGTATCTCCGTCCAACAAAATCGGAATTGTCGTGGCGTCAGCCATGAATTCAACCATGTCTACAATTTGAGTCCAGCTTGCCTCATTATTATCTCTCACCCCGTATTGCGCTGAGAGAGCTAATCCACTAGCCCAAATTCCTTCAAAACCAGCCTCCTCTGCAATTTTTGCACTTATACCGTTGTGGGCCTCTAGGAGAAACTCCAGAGAAGTTTTATTTAGCAAGTTCCGCAGTAATTTTGTTTTTTTGGTCATTTTCTAGAGTTTTAGATAAGTAGTTGAGGTAAAACAGTTTCCGTTGCCCTTACTATATCTTCTGGAAAATCAATTTCGATCCATGGAAGTCCCGAAATATCTTCAACCTCAATTTTTATGCTGTCGTGAATTATGCACTCTCGAATTACCTCTTCATGAGGTTCGTGTTCTTTGCCGTCGGCAACAAAACTTTCACACTTCTGGAAAATAGATTTCAGGCCATTTGCGGAAAATTTAAAAAATCCTACTGACTCTCCTATAATATCATAATCGACTTTTGGAGATATTTTTTTTCTAAATTCGACAATTTTTTGATTTCTTATGCAAACTTTTACTGGTTCGACACCTTCGTCGAATTCCCTATCAATCAATAAGCAATTTTTGTGTTGGCTGCTCGCCAGTTTATTTATAATCTCTGGGTGATACAGCACGTCTGCATCCATAAGTAGGGTGTCTTCGTTTTCACTTACAACTGGCTGAGTTTTTAACAAGCTTATAGTTGAGCCCAGATGGAACTCTTGATTCGAAACTATCTCGACATCGGAGGAACCTATTTTTTTTAGTTCGCTGTGGATCAGCTCTTGCTGGTAACCGGCGCAAATTATGATTCTTCCAGCACCCAATTGGTGAAGATTGGATATATGTCTTTCTAAGAGGGTTTTCTCGTTAAATTCGAGTAGAATTTTAGGGGTATTGTGAGAGGAAGATATTCTCTTGCCGATTCCAGCCGCTAATATTATTGCCTGCATGCTCTAAACGTCCTTTGTCCCAAAAACACTGCGGAAACCGAAATAGGCTATCGCGTCTTTCATGTTCGAAACAAATTTTGTTACGAGTGACATTTCCGAATCAGTTACGTATTCGAGGGTCAGCACGATACGCTCGTCTCCAACGCCAGCTGGTGTCACTCTATGACGAACTTTGTCCCCGTTAAAAAAAACTAAAGTACCCGGTTCTACAGGAGATGCATCTTTCACGATGTCTTGACCCTCCTGCTTATGAAAAAGCTCGTATTCTAGCAGGCACTCAGACCTATTCAAAATTCCCAACAAAGCTGTATATCTCGCCCCCTTATAATATGAGGTGTCAAAATGATAGTCTATGTGGTCACCCTCTTCGGTATACAAATAAAGTGCGCACGCATGAAGATCGTGGTCGGGGCACAAGTTTAGGTCTTGCCCAGTTAATTGGTTAAAAAAATACAAGATTTCTCTTGATTCGTATAGCGATGACAAAACAGGAGATTTCTTTTTTAAGATCGGTCGCGGGACACTTCCTCCCTTCTTGTGCTTTGGAATAAAACTTCTATGAGCGTCCTCTTTTGATTTTTCCGAATCTAGCAGCATCCTAGTCAATATCCTTCTCGATATGAATTCTGGAATGAGGATGAACTCATCATTTTTTTGGAACGAGGATTTGTAGGCTTCTAATTGCCCCTCGGTAACGTCAATCACAAAGGAATTAAAGTCGTCATGAGTATTTATCATTTTTAAAATTCTAGATTTAGTTTATGAAAGTGCTGGGAAACATCTCAGTATCCGTGCCGGTTCTTTGGACATACACAATATGATACACAAAAAAGATAGCAGTAATCGACATTAGTTGAGAGAATAAGGGCTCTCAATTTTGGACGAAAAGAAAGTATTCGGTCAACAATGTTTAGTAAGCAACTAAAAATTGTATTCCTTGTATCTGGGGGTGCCCTTTTTGGTGTGATTCTGGCAAAAACAAATTTACAAGTACTTTTTGAGCAGATAAAAAATATCGGCGTAGGTGGAGCTTTAGTCGTAATGTTTGTCTATAGTATTTATTTTGCGGCAGATTCTCTGAGTTGGCAGTTTACCATAAATAAGGTTCCATTTAGTTACGCCTGGTTTATTAGATGTTATGGCGTAAGGATGGTGGGCGAAGCTTACAACAATATAACGCCTGCAGCATCCTTAGGCGGAGAGCCACTTAAAGCCTGGCTCTTGAAAGCTAATTGGCAGGTGCCTTTGACTGACTCAAGCGTAGCGTTAATAGTATCTAAAACCACCAGTATGTTTACTTTGGTGCTGTTTGTAGCCTTGGGAATGGTCTTCTCGTTCAATCATCCAAGCTTTTCTTATGAAGTCAAGCAAAATGCTGCATTGGGTTTTTTTATAATAGTTTCCTTCACCTTTGTGTTTTTTTTGATCCAGAAGTTGAAATTACTAAGTGTGTTCACTTACAGGCTTGCTCGAAAATTTAAGAAAAAATATTTTGATCAATTGCTTATTATTTCTGAAAGGATCGATCAACAATTTGAAAAGTTTTATTCTGTGGAAAAAAGTCGGTTGTTCTATTCCGTCTTTTTTGCTTCTGCTAACTGGCTTATGGGTGTAGTAGAAATATATCTTATTTTTTATTTTTTGGGGTATCCGCTGTCCTTGCAAGAAGCTTGGATGCTTGAATGTTTTGTCCAGCTCGTTAGAACTCTTACATTTTTTATTCCGGCTGGGATAGGAACTCAAGAGGGCGCTTTTTTTGTTGGGGCTGGAATGCTCACCGGTATCGCGTCCCTTGGGGTTGCAGCTGCTTTAGTGAGGCGAGCTAGAGACATCCTTTGGATTTCTTTAAGCCTCGCGATTCTTCCTCTTTTTAGCGTAAGGCCTAAATAAAGACGATCCAAGAGAATGTTTTTCGTATTGGAAAATTTTGCTGATAGCTTGATTGAAGTTTCTAAAGTAGTTTGTTTTGCTTGAAAAACTCAAGCGCATCCACTATTCCGCTTTTTGCTGGTCGCCATTTGTAACCGAGTTCAGTCGCAGCTCTGCCTGAATCAAAAAACATATTTTTTCCAGCCATGCGTAAGCCGTCGATTGTAATTTGAGGTTCGGGCCCATTAGTCAGAGAGGCCCAACATTGGCAAAACCAAGCAACAGGGAATATTAACTTTCTCGGTAACGCTATGCTTGGAGGCTTTTTATTCGCCCAATTAGCAACAATTGAAAGAATTTCTAATAATGAAAAGTCATCTCCTCCCAATATGTATTTGCGACCTATTTTGCCTTTCTCAAATGCTAGAATGTGTCCTCTTGCAACATCATCTACATGCACTAGATTTAGGCCTGTGTTTACATAGGCTGGAATTCTTCCCGCTGCAGCGTCCCGCAAAATTCTTCCTGTGGGAGTTGGTTTTAGGTCTCTTGGGCCGATCGGTGTTGAAGGGTTAACAATTACTGCTGGTAGGCTCTGTCTTCGGATCATGTTTTCTACTACACGTTCAGCCAAAAATTTTGAACGTTTGTAATGCCCTATCATATCTTTATAACGAACTGGAGTAGTTTCGTTCGCTGCTAGTCCTGAGTTTGAATTTCCTAGAGTCGCAACGCTGCTGGTGTACACTATTCTGCTTATTCCTGCCTCTAGGGCGCATCGCATCAAATTTAGCGTTCCCTGCACATTATTCTGGTAAAGGACGCTAGGTTTTTTGACCCATATTCTGTAATCGGCAGCCACATGGAATAATCCTTCGGTTGCTTTGCAAGCCTCTCGAAGTGAGGAAATTTCGGTAAGATCGCCAACTAGGATTTCGACATTCATACCCTTTAAGTTTGTCCTATCTGAGTCTTTCCTAATAAGGACTCGCACGTCTTTTCCTTTATGCAATAATGCTCGGATCAAAGAGCTCCCAAGGAAACCTGTTGCCCCAGTGACTAAAAAGGTCATGACGCCGTTCCTCTCTTTTTTCTGACGTTTACCAATTGTTTTAATACAACAAATGTTGCTATTGGTGCGCCAACGGATGCCAGCATCATGAATTTTTCCAGACATTCGAAAGCCACAACTAGCGGTAAAAGATATAGTATATCTTCGGCTTCGAAGCCGAAGGCGTTTGGTTGGGCTGTTCCTGCCTTCCCTTCACTTTCTTCTATCAAGTGTCGCATTTGAAAAATAGCCATTATCGATATGCCAGTTATGGCCCCCATGAAGATGTAGGTGTTTTGCTCTGTTTGGAGATAGAAGCCTAGTCCGATACAAAAAAAAGTGCCGGTGGTAACAACAAAATCTGAAAAAAGGTCAAAGAAATGACCAAATCTGCTACTACGATTTGTCATACGGGCAAGCTCTCCGTCAAAGTGATCTAAGAAATTCGATAGCACGAAAAGAAGCGAAGCTGACATGTGAGCCTCTAACATAAAGAGAGTCGCGCCGTAACTGCCAGTTAATAATCTAAATGTTGTAAAAAGGTTTGGGTGCAGGAATCGGTTTTTAGATACCGGGTAGAGCATCCAGCGTGCAATTCTTGCGTCCCATGGTGTTTGGTTTTTAGGCGGATTTATCATGTGTATCTTCTCATTAACGCTGGAGAAAGGACTAAAGCGCTTACCAAAATACAAAGTAGACCTATTGAGAGAAGTAATCCCAAGCTAGCAGTTCCGTCGTGTGGTGAGACAGCTAGACTGCCAAAGCTTGCTGCAGTTGTGAGTGAACTAAAAACAACTGCTCGAGCGGTACTGGACTTTAGAAATTCGAAATGTGTGCGAGTATATGAAAAGCGGTGGTATATATGTATGGAACTGTCTATTCCTAAACCTAAGAGTAAGGGCAGTGCGATTATATTTGCGAAATTCACTGGTATATCGAAGAGGGTCAATAAGCTGGCAGCAAATAAACAAGAAAAGCAGACAGGAGAAACAATTAGAAGCGACGCTGATATTTTTCTACTAACAGCAAAGACCACAAGAAAAATTATGACTATAGCAGTTAGTAAAGCTTGGAGAAAAGCGGAGAGAACTGAGTTGCTGGCTTCAAGGTTTATGATTGGGACTCCCGTAATACCCGACTTCACTTCTGATTTTACAGATTCTACAAATCTTCGTGCATCAGTTTTGTGGTTTGACAACTTTGACGGGTGAATATCTAAGCGAAAGAGTCCATTGCTACTCCAGGAATTCTTTATTTCGGAGGGTAGGTCTTCCATATTAAAGGGTTCCGCTTCTAGAGCGGAGGAAAGCAGCGTAGTGAGTCTTGGAAAATGATTAAACGTATCTTTCTCGATGTTTTTAATCAAGGTATGAGACTCCCCCTTTTCCATATTGTTGATCGCAGTTTTGAGTTGCAAGAGAGTGTTTTTTAGCTGTATTGTCGATTCGTCAAATGCAGCTTCATTAATTTGTATTTTATCTATTATAGAATTTACCTTTTCTAAAACTTGGTTGGGAGAGGAAGTTTCTATCGGTCCAACTTCTAGGCCTCCACCCAAAATAAAATCAAGTTCTTCTATTAAAACTAATTTCGTTTCTTGGTCTTGGGGTACTAAGGATAATATCGAGATGGTCTTTTCGACATTGGGATTGTCCGATAATGAGCGTTGAATTTTTTCTATTTCCTCGATGGATTCGCGGGTGACGGTTAGGTGGGCTAAAGGGTTTTCGTTATCCATGGATAAGCGTTTCAACGCCTTAACAGACGAAGCGCTTTGATCGTTGAGATTGATTGGGTCATTGTCAAAACTGATATTACGTGCTTGTCCAATGGCAAATATGACTAAAACGCCAAAGAGAAATAATACCTTTTTATCAAACTTTCCCGAATCAACGAGTTGGAGGAAATTCCACTTTTTTTGCGAGCTAGTCCGGGGTTTGGGCAGTAAGAGCAAGATAGCTGGGAGCAATGTTAGGCTTATGACAAGACTTATAAGCATACCGACACCCGATATTAATCCAAGTTCTGCTACCCCTTTATAATCTGTTGGTATGAAGGCTAAAAAACCTACAGATGTAGTAAAGGCGCAAAGGGTGATGCTCCGACCGAGATCAAGCATTGTCAATTCGACGGCTGATTTTTTTACCAAAGTACCACAATGTTCTTGATAACGTAGGCATAAATGGATAGCGAAGTCGATTGCTAACCCAACATAGAGAACAGCAAATGCTATTGAAATCATGTTTAAAGTACCAATAGCTATAGAGGCGAACCCAGCAGTGCAGGCTAATCCTATAAGGAGGCTCGATAGGCTAGCGATAATTAAATATCCTGATCTTAATCCTAAATACAAAATAATTGTTACAAGGACTGCGGCAGCAAGACCCACAGTGCTTGCTCCTTTGGTTACACTGATTAATTCATCATGACTCAGTGCGGCACTCCCAGTTACGTAGACCTTAACTGTTTGCGTATTTTTCTTGACAATGCCTTCTAGTATTTTTTCTAGATGAGAGATTGCGTTTTTTGCAGGCAGTATCTCTTCGAAATCAAGAATAGGCTTGGTTAGAATTATAATTCGCGTAATCTCTTCTGGTTTTTTTTCTACTAAATTTTGCCAAGAAAAAGGAAGTCTCTCGCCTCCAAGGTTAGCGCGTATAGTCTTGGTGGTAGAGCCATAGAATTGGTTTAGAAAGACGCTTTGGTCAGACCTCGTTTCTGGTAAAGATTTAAGCAGTATGTCTAAAAAAGTTTCATAGTTTGGGCTTTCTGCTAAAAGTCCTATAAAAGCCTGAGATTCACTTAATTTATCAACCTGATCTTTCAATTCGTTTTCGTCTAAATACAAAAAATAGTTCTTTCGAAAAAACTCATTACTTTGAAAATGCGATACGAAGGAAAAATGCTCTGGAGCATTGGCAATTTCATACACAAGGCGTTCAGATAGTGTCTGCGCTGATTCTGGGACTTGGCTTTCTATAATGATTGCAAGATTGTCTGACAATTGGGGGAAGGCGGATTTGAGCTTTTCATATTCAATGCGCCAATCTAGTTTTTCGGAAAGTAAGTTCTGTGTATCAGTATTTATTTTGAGGTTATCTATCGTGTACAACGCGCTAAACGTCCCCAGAGTAACCCAGAAAGCGATTACAGTTAATTTGTATCTCTCCACTGTTCCTGTTATCTGTTTTAGCATCTTGGGTGCTATTTTTTAAAATTAGACAATGAGCAAGCTAGCAGCTTGCTTTAAGGTTCGAAGTGCCCTACGAAAGTCCCACCCTAATCTAAAAAGTGGCAGGGCTTGAGAAGGGTTGAGTATTACGTTTCTAAACACTGCGGGTATGTTTGGTTCACCATTGTTCTTCAAACTTTGATC